>JACCDP010380186.1_pt1 | contig 10396 bp, 6 predicted proteins | sample 7445841 | NCBI WGS metagenome assembly JACCDP01 (sample SAMN15323441, study PRJNA562643) | freshwater metagenome | isolation source: river surface water | place: USA:Blue River Watershed | collected 2017-08-17
ATCAACAATTAAAAAAAGGTGATATACCTAGTTCAGTTTATTATTTAACTTTTGGCGATAGTTTTAATCAACAATTAAAAAAAGGTGATATACCAAGATCAGTTTATTCTTTAACTTTTGGTTATAATTTTAATCAAAAATTAAAAAAAGATGATATACCTAATTCAGTTATAAATTTAATATTTGGTGGAGAATTTAATCAACAATTAAAAATAGGAGATATACCTAATTCAGTTAAACATTTAACATTTAGTTATAATTTTAATCAAAAATTAAAACTAGGTGATATACCTAATTCAGTTTCTCGTTTAACATTTGGTGGAGAATTTAATCAACAATTAAAAATAGGTGATATTCCTAATTCAGTTTATCATTTAACTTTTGGTTGGGGTTTTAATCAACAATTGAAAGAGGGTGATATACCAAATTCAGTTAAACATTTAACATTTGGTTTTTTTTTTAATCAACAATTAAAAGAAAGATATATACCTAATTCAGTTACACATTTAACTTTTGATTATCATTTTAATCAAAAGTTAAAAGAAGGTGATATACCTAATTCAGTAACACATTTAAAATTTGGTGATAGTTTTAATCAACAATTAAAAGAAGGTGATATACCTAATTCTGTGACACATTTAATATTTGGTCATACTTTTAATAACGAATTAGAGATTGGATATATACCAGACTCAGTAACACATTTAACATTTGGTTATCATTTTAATAAACCATTAAAACAAGGTAATATACCAAATTCAGTAACACATTTAACTTTTGGTGATAGTTTTGATAAACTATTAAATGAAGGTGATATACCTAAATCTGTAACACATTTAACATTTGGTTATCGTTTTAATCAACAATTAAAAGAAGGAGATATACCTAATTCAGTAACACATTTAACATTTGGTTATCATTTTAATCAACAATTAAAAGAAGGTGTTATACCTAATTCAGTAATATATTTAATATTTGGTTATGCTTTTAATCAACAATTAAAAGAAGGTATTATACCTAAATCTATAATATATTTAATATTTGGTAATAATTTTAATCAACAATTAAAAGAAGACGATATACCTAAATCTGTAAAATATTTAGTATTTAATGATAATTATAATCAAGAATTATATTATATACATTTATATGATAATTTAGAAATATTAGTTTTATATAAATATATTTTATTGAAAACTAAAATAAATAAAATTATATGTCAAAACAGATTTGATATAAAATTTTTGGATTTTCTACAAAATGGGAAAGGAAGAATTATTTTTGAAGAACTGTGTGAAAAAGTATTTAATCCTAATAGAATTCAAAGAGTATGTGAAATATATAATATTAATTTTAATGATTATTTAGAAAGTATTTAATGATTATTTAGGTATTATTTAATCAATAAGTTTAATATTTTATACTATTATAAAAAAAATCAAATTTATTATTAGTATAATAAAATAAAAATATATATAATCGCTATTATAATGGAAGATTTGTATAAATTATTTAAGAATTTTGGAATAAATACTATGTTTAATTATGTTATAATAAATTCTTATGAAGAAGTACAAGCTAGTATTAATAATTCGGTTACACGTTTAATTTTAGGTACCAATTTACTTGATCATCAGTTTAAACCAGGTGATATACCTAATACTGTTACACGTTTAATTTTAAATTGGTCTATTCAACAAGAATTAGAAAAAGGTATTATACCTAATCATGTTACACATTTAATATTTTCTAATTATATGAATTACAAAATTACAGGTGGTATACCTGATTCTGTTACATATTTAACATTAAGTGAGTTCTTTAATCAAAAACTAAAAGGTGTGATACCTAAAAATGTTACACATTTAACTTTTGGTGATGATTTTAATCAAGAAATAATAGAAGGTGATATACCTAAATCAGTAACACATTTAACTTTTGGTAAGGATTTTAATCAAGAATTAAAAATAAATGATATACCTAAATATGTTACACATTTAACTTTTGGTAAGAAGTTTAATCAAGAATTAGAAGAAGGTATAATACCTAATTCAGTTAAACATTTAAAATTCACATATGCGTCTGAATTTAATAAACAATTAAAAAAAGGTGATATACCTAATTCTGTAACACGTTTAACATTTGCATATGGGTCTGTATTTAATCAACAATTAAAAAAAGATGATATACCTGATTCAGTAACACATTTAACATTTAGTGGTAGTTTTAATCAACAATTAAAAGAAGGTGATATACCTAATTCAGTTTATTATTTAACTTTTGGTTATTATTATAATCAACAATTAAAAGAAGGTAGTATACCTAGATCAGTTTATTCTTTAACTTTTGGTGAAAAATTTAATCAACAATTAAAAAAGAATGGTATACCTAATTCAGTTATACATTTAATATTAGGTGTAGAATTTAATCAACAATTAAAAGAAGGTGATATACCTAATTCAGTTAAACATTTAACATTTAGTCATTTTTTTAATCAAAAATTAAAAATAGGCGATATACCTAATTCTGTTACACGTTTAATATTAGGTGGTGAATTTAATCAACAATTAAAAGTTGGTGTTATTCCTAATTCAGTTTCTCATTTAACTTTTGGTTATAATTATAATCAACCATTAAAAGAAGGTTATATACCTAATTCAGTTACACATTTAACACTTGGGTCCTTTTTTAATCAACCATTAAAAGAAAGAGATATACCTAATTCAGTTACACATTTAACATTTGGTAGAAAATTTAATCAACAATTAAAAATAGGTGATATACCTAATTCAGTAACACATTTAACATTTGATGAAGAATTTAATCAACAATTAAAATTAGGTGATATTCCTACTTCAGTAACACATTTAATATTAGGTCATTTTTTTAATCACGAATTAGAGATGGGATATATACCTAAGTCAGTAACGCATTTAACATTTAGTAATCATTATAACCGAGGATTAAAAAATGGTGATATACCTGAGTTAGTAATGCATTTAACATTTGGTAATCGTTATAATCAAGAATTAAAAAAAGGTGATATACCTAATTCAGTAACACATTTAAAATTGCCCGATTGTTTTAATCAACAATTAAAAGAAGGTGATATACCCAGTTCAGTAACACATTTAACATTTGGTTATGATTTTAATCAACAATTAAAAAAAGGTGATATACCAAGTTCAGTAACACATTTAACATTTGGTTATGATTTTAATAAACAATTAAAAGAAGGTGATATACCAAATTCAGTAATATATTTACAATTTGGTTATGCTTTTAATCAACAATTAAAAGAAGGTGATATACCTAAATCTATAATATATTTAATATTTGGTGAAAATTTTGATCAACAATTAAAAGAATACGATATACCTAAATCGGTAAAATATTTAGTATTTAATGATAATTATAATCAAGAATTATATTATATACATTTATATAATAATTTAGAAATATTAGTTTTATATAAATATATTTTATTGAAAACTAAAATAAAAAAAATTATATGTCAAAGAAGATTTGATATAGATTTTTTTGATTTTCTACAAAATATGAAAGGAAAAATTATTTTTGAAGAACTGTGTGAAAAAGTATTTAATCCTAATAGAATTCAAAGAGTATGTGAAATATATAATATTAATTTTAATGATTATTTAGAAAGTATTTAATGATTATTTAGAAAGTATTTAATTTTTTTATTTAGAAAATATTTAATGATTATTTAGAAAATATTTATAATTATCAATAAGAATAATTATAAATATATAGATTATTATAAACATTAAATATAATATTTATTTTCGCAATTAGTACATATAAAATTGTAGGTTCTAATTGTTTTATCTTTTTCTAAATATGTATTAGAACTTTTACAACTTTTACATATAACATAATTTACAAGATAATTTTTCATAATGTCAATTATTTGTGGTGATTTAATTTTTTTATATATTATTAATCCATGAGACTTTGATTCTGATATCCAATTAACTTTACATGATAACTGACTGCCTAAATAATTTAGAAAATGATCTGGTTGTCTTTTTACTAATTTTAAAAAATCTTTAACATTTTTCCAATGTATATTATTGCCATTTTTAATTAATTCTGGATCAGGTAAAATAAATTTATCAACATTTTTATTTTGATCCATATTATTATAAATTTTATCCAACATTACTAAAAAACTATTCATAATATTATATATTAATCATTTATTTATATATTTATCATTTTATTTATCAATTATTATTTATGATATAACTACAACTCTTTTAGTGTTTGATAAATCATTATTATTGTCTATATGATCTTGACATGTTCCTTTATTCCATTTTAAATTAATAACATTTGGATTTTTATTAAACTTTAAAAAACCATTACCACGATCATTTTTTGCTAAATTTGCACATTTTTCTTTTGTTATAAAGTCAAAACATTCCCAATTATGTCGTCTACATGATCCTAAAATATTATCATTTAAATTATTTTCACAAAATTTATTATCCCATAAATCTTGTCCATCAAATAATAATTTATTATTTTGATCTAATTCATATAAATTAATATTACAATCATTATTATATAATGGTTTATATGTATAACTAAAACCATCTTGATCATATTTTTTTGAAACTAAACAACATTTATCTGATTTTATAAAATGTGATTGATCTTGTATATTATCATTACTATATATTACACTTTTAAAATTTATTCTATTATCAAATATCTTATCTCTATTACTTTGATTAATACTATTATCAAAAGTTGGTAATATTATATTTTCATTATAATATGAATCTATATTTGGATTTGTTGTTTTAGGTATTGGATCTTGATTTAAGTAAGGATTAAAAAAATTATTAGTAAATGTTTCATAATAAAAAAATATATTTATTGAAATTAATAAAATGAATAATAAAATAAATAAAATTATATACATTAATAGATATTATATTTTTTTTTATTCTTATTAATTATATATATATATAATATGATAGACTATAAATATAAATATTTAAAATATAAAAAAAAATATTTAAAATATAAAAAAGGTGGTAGTAATGCAAATGCTAGAGTTATTAAGACTATATATTTTAAACCTAATACTCCACATAAATTAAATGATATTAAGAAAAATATATATATGCCTGGATATGAATTAAATGAAATTGATAGAACAGGATTGGATTATCAGAATGATAAAATATTAAATTATAAAATTCATTTATTTGAATATTTACGACCAAAAATGTTATTAATGGCAACAGACAAATATAATATATCTACTACACCAAGATATAATATAGATAAAGATATAGAAATAGTTCAATTTAGAGGAGATATAACGCATCATTTTGATGAATTAATTAGCACTGTAAATTGCATTCAAAAATTTACTTTATTTGAATTACTTTTATATATTGGTGAAAGTAGTGTATATGTTAATTTATTTAAACCATTAAATAATATAAATGATAACATTATGATAATATGTTCAGATATATTTAATAAAATGAAATTAGGAGAATTTAAATCTGATGAAATATTAAGTTCTTGTATAGATTGTTTAAATAATTTTAGATCAAAATTAACAACATTATATGGTATACCTATACATAATTTTGGTGATAATTATATTTCATGTAATAATATAATATATAGAATTGATAAATTAAAATTTGAATATAATGAAATAAATAAAGATTATTATAATAATTCATTCAGAGAATTAATAAAAAATAAAACTATATTTAATAATAATATTAAAGATTATTGTTTATCTAAATTTAATAAATTATTATTTACAATAGATATATTAGTAGAAATATATAATAGACAAACTAAAGAAAAATTAAATTTAATTACTATACTTAATAAATTAATTGAAACAAATAAAACAAATATCATTAAATATAACAATTTAAAATCTTATCATACAAATCTATTCAAAAATAAATTTTATGAAAGTATAATACCATATATGTATATTTTATTTAATTTAGAAAAAAGCAAAAAAGTAAATGGAATAACCATTTTACAACCTAACTATGATTTTTTAACATATACTAATAGTATAATAACATGTGATTTTGATACAATTATAAAAAATAATAAATTTGAAAATAATTTTAATTTAATTTTAAATAAAAAATATATTAAATCATTTTTAGATTTGAATAATTTTTATGACGGTCAATCAATTGTGAAGGATTTTAATAAAATTTCTATTTTTGATATTAAAAAAGATATACACATTATAGAAAATAATAATAAATATCAAGCGAATATTTTAGAAGATATAAATAATAAAATAAAAGAAACTTCCGAATTTACAACAGTTGGTAAAATATTATTATATATAGGAATATATTTAGAATATATTACTTTATTAAAAAAAAAAGATAATAAGGGAAATTTATCTGATTTAATTGATATAAAAATGATAATATCTGTATTTAAAAATTTTTTTACAACATATAAAAATAAACAATATTTTTATACACGATTTTATAAAATATTATCTTATTTAAATAAATTATTATTAGATATTGATCAAAAAAATATTATATTTAATCAAAATAAAATATCTTCATTTAATGAATTATTAAATCATAATAATTCAAAAAATATAGAACCTAAAGAATATTGTTTATTAATGTTAAATGAGTGTAAAAAATTAATAACATCAATAATTACAAAAATGGAAAAAAATATCAAGACATCTCAAGTTAATAATAATTGTTATTATACTATATGCTTTTCAATACGCGATAATATATTATATGATCAAAAGAAACTTATGAATCATTTTTTAGGATTTATACTTAAACCTCATGAAGAACCATCTAGTAATTCTAATGATATGATTAAATGGTGTTATAATAATGATTGGTTTGATGGGAAAAAATATTATATATGTAATAGTAATAATATAATTGAGTATGAATTTTGTTATTATTTTACATATTTTTCTGAAAACTTTATAAAAATAGGATATAATGTACAAGATTTAATTATGTATATAGGAGATCATTTAAAATATATTGATTTATTTAATAATATTAGTAAAGAACATATATATATTGAAATTATTAAAAGTTATTTTCAATTTCCAATAAATAAAAATAAAATATTTATAAATTTTGTAGTCATGTTAAATATATTATTATATAATATTAATTTAATTAATAATAATAATATATATATAACAAAAAAATTGGATAATAATATTGATAAAATATATTGTAATCAAAAATTATTAGATTTAAAAATTTTATTAAATAAATATACAAATTTAAGTAATTATAAATTGTTTTCAAATGATACAATACAACTAATTAATGATAAGACTAAAAAATTAATAAACTTTTTTACAAATGATAAAACTAAAATTTATGATGATATAGAAGCACAGAATAAAATACTTGATAGTCTCACAAGAAGATATAATTATAAATTAGAAGATAGATCACCTTATTTTGCAACAATAATAAAAACACAAAAAGTTATATCTGAAAAAAATAAAATAGTGAATTTATTATCACAACTTGTAATTTCAGATACAACAACTCCTAATATACAATATGTTACAGACATTGATGATATATATAATGATGGATGTATAAAAGATATAAAAGAATATATCAAAAAAGAAAGTAATATATCAAAATAAAAAAATTGTTAATTATTTAAATTGATATTAATAATAATATAATATGACAACAAAAGATAAAATTTCAAAGAATATGTGTTTTTTATATACTGAAACCAATGGATTACATATTTTAGATGAGGATGTTACAAAAAAAAATTTATATGGATTTTCAAGATTAGTTGTATTAAATTATGAAATTGGATATTTAAAAAATAATAATTACATTTCAACAATTTCTAAAAGAATTATTATTAAACCAAGATGTATGTATATTTATGAAGAATCAATAAAAATACATGGTATAACAAATGAAATTGCATATGAAAATGGTTCTGATATTGAAAAAACATTATTAACATTTTTAAGTGATATTAAAAATGTTGATATTATTATTTCACATAATATATTATTTCATATTAGAACAGTGCAAGGTGAATGTATACGTTATAATATTCAAAATAATTTTTTAAATTTTATTATTATTGATACTATTAGTTTTTATCATTCATTGTCATTCCCAAAATTAAAAGAATTATATGAAAATATTTATAATAAAAAACCAACAAATGAAAATAATTTAGAATTAATTAAACAATGTTTTTTAAAATTATATAGTAATTATGAATTATCTATTAAATCAATATAATTTTACTTATTTTAAAGATATACATTATTTAATATATATGTTAAAAATAAATTTAATAATAATAATAAATATTAATTTTTATAAATATTAATTATTTTTTCTATTATTTTACTCCTCTTGATACATGACATATCAAAATTTACATAACATATTCCATTATCAATTTGATTTTCTTGTGATACATATTTTTTTTCTAATAAATTAATAAAATCATGTAAACCATTGTTATCACCATAATCATTTTGTTCTAAATCACCAGTTATTATTAATTTACAATTATCACCAATACGTGTTAATAACATTTTCATTTGATTTTTTGAACTATTTTGCATTTCATCTGCAATAATACAACAATCTTTAAATGTTCTACCTCTCATATATGCTAATGGTGCAATTTCAATTTGTCCTATTTTAATCATTTTCATTAATTGTTCTTTTGTATAATATTCCATAAAATAATCATAAATAGGAATCATATATGGATATAATTTATCTTCTATTTTCCCTGGTAAAAAACCTAAATTTTCTTCAACATTTATTGTTGGTCTTGTTATAATAATTTTTTTAATTTCATTTTTTTTTAACTTTAAAATACTCTCATCACATGCAATCTTTGTTTTACCTGTTCCTGCTGGACCAGTACATATTACTATTGGATAATCACATCTAATGTATTTCCTATAATTATTTTGTAAATTATTTATTACTGTTGAAAATGACATTTTAATAATCATACTTTTGATTAAAAATTTTAATTTCATTTAAATATTATAATTATTTTGTTTATAAGTAATATTTATATATAATTTATATTTAAAAAATATATTTTCTTTAATATAAAAATGTATTATAAAATTATATAAAGATTTATTTCTATAATATAATAGGTAATAAAAAATTACCCAAGCTTTCTTAGCTCAGTAGGTAGAGCATTCGGCTGTTAACCGAAAGGTCACAGGTTCGATCCCTGTAGAAAGCGTTACTAATATTTAATTAAAATTAATAATAATAATTTTAATAAAATAATAAATTGTGAATAATATATATTTAATTACCATCTTCGTTTCTTTCTTTAAAATAGTTCATTATATCATTTAATAATTCTTTAGGGCATTTTTTTGTAGGAATTAAAATACCTTTTTCATCTTTTGTAAAATGTACAGTTGGATCATAATTATGTTTTATTAGTATCAAACCTCTTAATAAATATTTTCTATTTCTTAAAGATCCATGATAATAATGTTTAATTACACCTGGTATATATCCTAAATTTAGATTATTTATATTTTTTTGTAATTCTTGTACTTTTAATTTATAATTATTAGACATTTTAGGATCAATAGACTTGACACTTTTATTAATTAATGATAATGCAATTATGTAATCACCTCCTCCTAAAATACAATATTCAAATAAACCATTCATTTTTTCATATGCTTCTCTTGTACATGCCCATGCATATCCTGGATGCCAAAAATTACAACCCATAGATGTTTTTTCATATGAAAAACCTTTACTATATTGATATCCAAAACTTGTAAAAATATTATTTGTTAATTCATTTTTATCCATAAATATACAATGAGTAAATATTTGAACGATATCTTTACATCCATTTAAAACTTTTAATGTATCTAATGCCCATGATGGATTATCAAATTCAATATCTGCGTCAATCCATGCAAATGCTTTCCAATTACTTGGTAATAAATATTTAACACCCATATTAATCATATTTTCTTTATGCCATATTGGCGTTGTCGCTTTAATTTGTAAATGATTTTTATTTTTATTATTTGTTAATATATATTGTTGATTATTATAAATTAATTCAACTATATATAAATTTACATATTTTTCATCCATTTCTATTCTTTTTATAAATTCTTTTGCTAAAATATATCGTTTTACATATAAACAAGGATTTGAAATTACTATAATTACATTTAATTTATCTTCTATTGGTGTATTATTTAATATTGCTTCTTTAATTATATTTTGTTTATATTTAATATTATTACTCTTATTATTATTAATGCTGTTATTATTATTAATATTATTATTAATGCTGTTATTATTATTAA
>JACCDP011178317.1_pt1 | contig 10395 bp, 13 predicted proteins | sample 7445841 | NCBI WGS metagenome assembly JACCDP01 (sample SAMN15323441, study PRJNA562643) | freshwater metagenome | isolation source: river surface water | place: USA:Blue River Watershed | collected 2017-08-17
AGATTTTTAAATGCATATTTACTATTTTTAATTGCACTGTCCAACATGGAACGGTGTCCAATATGGGTCCGGTCTCCCCTACCTGATTGACCAATAGCGTCAGGCGCTGTGAGTTAGCGTTCTGAGATTCTGAGTTCAAACCCCGATACAATGAACTCAGAGTCATTCTCTCTGCGAAAATGTCCAGTTTTTTATTAGACTTATATGCCCGCACGTATTTACGGACATATTTTCCGTTAAAATTGGTATGCATGTAACAAGACAATTTTGTCCATTTAATGAGGAACAAGATCCCTTCTGTGATGCCCTTGGGTATTTTTTTTACGATGAAATGATAATAAACAGTAAATATGGTATTGGCGCAACCCAATAACAATGGCACAACAATAACAAGACCCTATCCAGGTGCTCTTTCGGGTTTTTGTTTAATATATAAAAGAAGTATAAGGACCACCAACTTTTTTTCAGTGAAATGAAGATCTATCCTCCATTCATGATGGGTGCGGGTTAAAGTATTCTCAAATACAGGGTGCACCCTTTATTACACATCATATACACCAGAGAGCTACTTCACCTATATCTATCCGAGAAGGGAAAGCTAGGTCTAGTATCGGTATCTGTAGCTGATTGGTCTAGGACGTCAGACGCTATGAAAATGGTGCTCTGAAATTCTGGGTTCAACCCCAGCAACAGTAAGCTTCTTCGTTATAAACTTTCCGTCAATAACTAAAACGACATATCATGAAGGCAGCACCGAGGGGGTCGCAACTCTTTTTTAGGGTGTACGAGATTCTCGTGATTCTGCCCTCATTTTGTGGGTGATTCTTGCCCAAGTGTACGAGATTCTTATGATTCTGCACTCAATTTGCAGTCAGTTGCGGCCCCCTCGCATAACTCCCATAACTCCCTTTTGTTACACTATTGTGAACGGCTGTAAGTAACTTAAGGTTGATTCCGAAACCACTTACAAAGTGCAAGTGCAAGTGCGTAAAGAAAGTGTTCTACCGAAACAAAACTTCCAAGAGATCCAATATTTACATAAGGAACGGCGAAACTCAGATCAAAAAGCATACGGTATACCGTAGTCTTTTCAGCTAGCCGTTTCTCGAGAATATCTCAACACCATGCAATGAGACGGTGTACAATAGAACTCTTACAAGGATTTTGTTTACGGTCTGGATAGTCCCGCGCGAGCGCAAGCGGGGGACACTTTGACAGGTATAAAGTTTCATCCCAACATGTCGAATCCATCAGCACATGGTTGCTCGTAGTCGTGTTTTACATGTGCTGATGGTCCTAGTTCTTCGTTTTTACTATATTTTTGTATCAGGGCTACTTTTCGTAGGAATAACGAATCCAGTATACAAGGTGGGCCAATAATATATACAAATCGCATTTATAAAGTATTGCTTCACGTTTATAATAAATCACGGAACAGGTTTAACCTAAACATGATGAACATCAGCAACCAACAGGGAGACATTATTTTGACCAATAATGGGGAAAAACTTAATCCAATGAACTTAATAAACTTCTTCTTAATCGTCACTAAGCTGATATGCTCTTTGATTGGAATACCTCTCAACGTATTGATAGCCATCGCCATTATCCGTCTACGTCGACTGCACAGCAAGCCACGCCACATTTTCTTATTGGGAATCGTCTTGGCCGACTTGTATGCTTTTGTACCTGTCATTATTCAGTTGACATATTGGAATGTACCGACTGAATCAGTGTGTGAAGCCTAAATGTCGCTGTCGTCGGATTACCCTACTGTACTCTGTTATTGAATATGTTATTGGCGCTGATCGATAGGTATGTAGCGATTAAAAAACCCATGTGGCATCGGAAAAAGGTGACTGTCTGCCGTGTGGGTTGTTGTCTTCTTCTCGGTTCGGCATCAGTTACGTTCGTTCTCAAGTTCTTATACATCTTTGGGCTCGCTCCTCTTCGCTGTGAGATCAGGCAAATTCATAATAGAGTACTTGGATGGATAAGAATGATTTTGTTCATCTTGTGCATTATTATAAATATAATTGTCTATCGACAATCAAGGACACTACTTCAGGAATCCCGCACGTTAGATCCATTAAAAAGCGCTAAAAAAATACGAATATCTTATCAAAACGAAAGACTTAATGAGGAACATAATGACCAAAATATTGCCGTTGATCGAAACATCGGCATTATAATGGAACCCATTCAGCCGACCACTGAAGAAACTGAAACCCAGAATGCAGCAGTCGCTACAGTCAGTGTCGCAAACAATCCTTCTTCAAGCATGACTATTCACGTAAATGGCGAGACTCTAAGTAGAATGGAAATAGAGGCTACTCGAACATTAATAGCCGGGGTGACTTCTCTCTTCGTAATGGCTTCCCCTCTCATCGTTTACTTCTTGGCTGCAAATTCTTGCCGATTTTTTAGCAACAATTTGGAGTGTAACAGATTCATCTGGGTTGCACCCTACCTCAAAGAATTGGGCTTGTTTCATACTGTTTACAACCCACTCATATGGCTTCTGAGAAACAACGAGTTTCGACTCGTGGTAAACAAATGAACAGGAACCCAAAAACTGTAAACCCGTACAGATTTGTTCTTATATTTGAAAAGTTGCGCTTAACTTTAGTTGCTGGCACAGTAGCGACGAAACAGACGAAATGTCCATAATTGTGTGCGATGTCTACGATCTACTCATTTCGTTATAAAATGTTAAATATTGCGACTCTCGACATCTTCTTATTGTACAATAAATAACTATCGTATGTGATGTATTGAATACATTAATAGTTTTTTTTTCTTCAATTTTAATTACTTCTTTATTCAATTAAGAGGTACTAGATTGGACGTGTGTACCTGAATGTTTTCAGATTTTATCTAAGCGCTATGTTGGGCTACAGAGTAGAGAAAGCGTGGTGACATTTTTGGCATCATGCAGACGGGCAAATTATCTATTAGTGTTGGGAAAAGATGTAGACCCTGATTCTATAATCCAAAGTTTCATATAACGAAGGCTGTCATGACACGGAGGGATCATATGCGACAATCGGCGGCAATATAAAATAGGGGCGACTCGTTCAAGTGAATGTTATATCGTCCAACGAGTAGTGTTGATGTGTTGTGGAGAGTATTGCTATCGTAGTTTAAATCTCTCCCACCAAAGGTTGATTAGAAACGGCCAGCCGTTCAGAAGTAATTCTAATGCAAAGATTAGAAACGGGTTGATTAGAATTAGGGAATTAGGCTGATTAGAAACGGCCAGTCGTTCAGAAGTAATTCTAATACAAAGCTACTTCACGCGCGGAGTGTATGTGATGTGTATCTTGTATGACGCATATGGCCAGACATGAATGTCTTGGATAAATGGATATTGGACTAGATGGATATTTGCCGTCGCCCAGTGTCGTTTACAAACCATGGATTATTTTTTGTTCAGAGATAACTTGTTATCATGTTTGTAGACTTAGCGAACCTCTAGGTCTTATAGTGTGTGAAAGATCAAACATTTAATGCATGCAATTGTACTTTGAAAAGGACAAGTTTCCTGCTTGTTTGTGCAGACGCAAACAGTATATGAGCTTGCTATGATGCTCCCCTTCATACATGTTTTACGTTGTCGACGGAGTGAGATTAGTTGCACTTGTAGCACCACTTTAAGAGCTTATGCGGGTGTAAGTAACAATTGTGTTCAATATGCTCTCTTCCTTAAATGGTGGTTTTACCTACTATGCTTTTAACTAAGCCGGTACCGTAGGCTCATCCCTCAATAATGGGAACTTGCAAAAGAAGCTTATTTTCAACACACACTCAACAACTTTGAGCCGCTAATGATGAGTAGGACAACAATAAATATTCAAATTGCAGTAGTAATGATTAAACACTAGAGGATAAATTATTAGGAAATTTTGTGCATGTGCGCGTGCTGGATAGCGCAAAGATTCGAAGTACAAAAAATAACATTCATTTTTCATAACCAGATCGTTGAGAGCTCCCAAATGGATTCCTGTTTTTCCTTGATTCTCCACGCGCAACCGCAATAGGTAAGGAGGGGCACATATGTCGCACAAGGCAAACGACATCCTCACAACCTGTTCACTGCGACACATATCCTTGCGTGTAGTCAACACGCTAAGTTTACAGCGCAAACAAGTTATCACCAAGGTATAGTATAACATATTAATACTCCCTAGGTAGTACATACTACATCATGCAATAAGTGATCCTTATTTCGGCTATTTAGCCACTTACTTTTATAATGCATCGGTTATGCAGGTATGATCTGGAAATGAATGACAGTGAACGTGAAGATGTTCTTTTTATTAATCATGGAGAGAAGCAAAAACCGATCAATTTGAACGTCTTCTTAATACTCACTAAAGTTGCGTGCTCTTTCCTTGGAATACCACTCAACGTGTTAATAGCAATCCTTATCATCCGCTTTCGTCGATTTCACAGCAAACCACGCCACATTTTCCTACTAGGAATAATTTTTTCTAATTTGTTTGCTTTTGCATCAGTTGTTATCGAATTAACTTATTGGATGGCCCCGAATGATTTAGTATGTCGAACTTTTGTCGCTGTCGTTGGTTTACCCTATGCGCTTCTACTGTTAAATATGTTACTGGCGCTGGCTGATAGGTATGTAGCGATCAAAAATCCTATGTGGCATCGGAAAAAGGTGACCGCCCGCCGTGTGGGTTGGGCTCTTCTTCTCGGTTGGGTGTCTATTTCATTAGTTCTCAAGTTTATTTATATATTTGGACAAGCCCCTCTCCAGTGCGAGATCAGGATGTTACATAACAAACTACTTGGATGGACGAGAACTGTTTTGTTTATCTTATGCATCATAACTAATTTCATTGTTTACCGACAAACAAAAACATTACTTAAGGAGTCTCGAATGTTAAATTCATCGAAAGATACATCGCAAACATTTTTGCAGCACAAAAGATTTAATGTCACGCCTAATAGTAATAATTCAAATGGTGGAAGTAACGTAATAGTGGAAATGATTCAATTAGCTCCTATCGAAATCGAAACCCGGAACATTCTTGTACCCAATAGGGCTAGTGTCAGTAGTAGTGACCCTTCGTCCGGCGCGGTTATTTCGTTCAATTCAGGAACTTTAAGTCAAATGGAATTAGAGGCCACTCGTACTTTAATTTCTGGAGTAACATCTCTTTTTTTGATGGCTTGTCCTCTTATTATATTCTTCTTGGTCATAACACTTTGTCGTCTTTTTTGCAATACTACGATCGAATGTAACAGTTTTAGCTGGTTGGCCCCGTATTTCAAAGAATTTAGTTTGATTCATACCGTTTACCTCCCACTGCTATGGCTATTAAAGAACGACGAATTTAGGCTGGTATTAGATAAGTCCCGCAGTCGGTAAACAAAAGTTGAACAAAGTACAATATATTTAGCATAAAATCTCGTCACATTTAATATATCACATTCAAGCACAATCCTATTGGACCAAATTTGAGTGCCCAGTATTGTGTACAAATGCCTCGTCCCATATTTTCCCTCCATTTCGTATTTCCCGGCACATATGTAATGAAAGCAGCCGACGTTTTGCTCTCAAGCATCGTCTGCTGTACGTTCATTTTCAAAACAACGTGACTCAAGACTCGACATGGCACGGATCGTTCGTATTTTCAAAACCCTTCGAAATAATTGGAAGAAAAGTACATTTGGGGTTCTTCTTCTTTCTTACGGAATAGATTATGGAGCTGAAAAATACAGGTAAACTTCCTTTATCATGATCGGAAATGTAAACGTGTTTTTGACGATTTGCCTTGCCGGTAAAAGGACTCATGAGCTGCTCAGACTGTATTGTGAGGAAGCTAAATCATATGGAGAAGTTCCACTTCCTATTGGGGCACAAGCTCGTCAAATCACAGTCATGTTAAATCCTGCTTCAAATGGAGGGTAAGACTAATACTTTTGTTTATGGTTTTTTGTTCCATTAATAATCCCACAAAAAATTTACAGGAAAGGCAAGACAGAATTTGAACAATACTGTGCTCCCTTGCTCTACCTGTCAGGCATGAAGGTATAGGTAGTCTAATAATGATTAATATTTCATACTTTGTAAGCATTGATTGATTTCCTCTTTCAGGTTAGTGTGGTTAAGACAGAATCTGTTGGAGAAGCCAGAGGTTTGATGGAAGTTATGGATAATTGTGATGCGGTTGTTGTTGCTGGTGGTGATGGGGCCATAACAGAAGCTGTCACTGGATTGCTGAGGCGGAATGATAGTGTTTCAGCTGTTCAGCGCTTCCCAATTGGCATCATTCCTGTTGGCAAATTAAATAACATTGCAAAATCCATTTTCAAAGAATATAAAGGTGACTTGAATTTTATATTCTACACATATAAATGTATTTAGATTTGTAGAATTTTTCTTCTTTCTTTCAGATGATAGAATTAAACTAATGGCTGAAGCAACAATGGCAGTCATAAGAGATTTTCAGCACAAGGTAGATGTAATGAAAGTAGAAATTAAGGAAAACTCTGACAAACCGCCTGGAAAACCAGTTTTTGCTCTTGGCGAGCTGAGTTGGGGAGCTTTTCGGGACGTAGAAGAAAGAGTCGGGAAGTATTGGTTGTGGGGACCCCTGAAACCTTACGCCGCATATTTCTTTGGGGCATTCAAGGATCTTACATGGGAATGCAGCTCACAATTTCGCTATACTTTGCCTTGTGACGGATGCAATAACTGCATGAGTAATAGGCTGCAAGATGCACCCGACCCCAGACTCAGTGCGGGGCAGAATAATTCTCGTTGGTGGCATGCTTTTGTACCGAGAAGTAAATCCACCAAAGGTAAAGTATTAATTTTGTTTTATCGTCCCTCAGAGTGCCTTTTAGTTTAAGTTTTGTCTTTTACAGAAATCAAACAAACCAAAGATTATTCCACCATTATCAATCCGGAGTGTGGCGTGTGGCATCAAAGGGATTTTTCCTCAGTGGAGTTCCAAACCCTAACGGAAAATAATGTGGCCTTCACCCCGCCAAACCGACCAAGACATTTAGAAGTTAATCTTGGTAAGCCAAATTATACACTGCAAAAGAAGAGCCACTAATTGCTTAAATATAAATTTGCCTCTCATTCAGGACCTGAAACCATCAGCACCTTCCAGTTTATGAAAGAAGGTTGGCTAAGGAATCGAGGAATATATGAAATAAAGCGTGAAAAACTTATGGCACGTCAGTTTGAAATGATTCCCAAAATAGAAGAAATTCCTGCTACTCCTGCAGTGGAAGACAAGGCAGAAGGGGAAAAGGCTCCCAATATTGTTGATAACGAAAAGTGGTATTCGATAGATAACGATAACTACGAGGTTAAGCCAATCCGAGTCACCATTTTACCAGAGGCTATAAAAGTGTTTGGTGTATCTACCAGTAGATAGATCTGTATTGCATGGAGAATACAATATACTTGATAGATTTCATAATTCATTTTTTAGTCTTGCTCCTGATAATGAAGGCCCTTTAAATAATTTTTTTTTCTCTTTTTTCTTTTCCTTAGTCTCAGGTAAAGGGTCTGCTTTTCTTCGATTATTAGCTTCGGCGTACGGATTGTAGTAGTTGGGATCTCTTTCAATGAGATTTAACTCTTGGGCAACCTGTATATAGTAATATTGTATGCAAAACATGGTCAGTAAAATTTACATAACAGCTTTGCTTACCAAGTGAAGCATTTTCTTGGTGGCTTTACTCAAAAAGCTTGTCTCTTTACACAAGCTCAAACTCCATTTAAAAATGGTATTCCACTCATTATTCTTAAGAAACACCTTAGTTGCATCAGGTAAATAAAGCACAAGATCACCCATAAATGCAGTATTCTCAACCATGCTTGACAGAGCTATAGGACATATAAATATAAAAAAGCAGCATTATAATTAACAGTTGTTAATCATCTTTATCTTTTTAAGTTACCATCTCGTAGGGCATCTTCTTGTGGAAACTCAGACCCAGGAAGATAACCAGAGCTTTCTAGTTTAATTCGGCTTTGAGTAAGAACCTATTCTGAAGAAATTGTCTTAAGATAATGTTAAGGTTTTACATAGATTGAAAGCATGTTTAACCTCCATGATTTTTTTTACAACAAGTTCTAATAGTTTATGTTGTTTTTCCACAGATGTAATCCCTACAATTCTTTGCACTGCATCCTTTTGCTCACTTCTTTTCAGCTGGAATAGTCTTTCAACTACATGCAAGAAAAGACACGTAAATTAATCGACCATATTTTAATCGACAAGTCTACAGGTGGGTGGGCTAAGTAGACGTCATCACTTACACAGGACAGAGCTAGAATCTACCGGCTTTTGAAGCACATTTTCTGATGGAATTTGGGAACTTGCTTTTTCATCAGCCAGTATCAAATTTGCTGCTGAAAGCAGCAAAAGGTACAACCACTTTTTCGAATGACCCGGCATCGCATTATTAAAAAAACAGACTCATTTAGCAAAATTGTCTGCTTTGTTGTTGATTGTTCTTTTATCGCCAGATGGCGTTGGTGCCGTTAGAGAACTTGCTTTTGGACTAAACAAAAAATGTCTCAACACGTGTATCACGTCTTTTGAAGCTGTTCCCTGTAATTTACGTGATACCCATCTCCCCATGTGAGTCCTAATTTGAAAACATTTACATAGACGTATCTTTAGAGCTCATTCCGAGACTCAAATGGCATTGCAACGGTAAGTTATTCAAATTTTTGATTGGATGAAAACTTAATGCGTTGCAGCTTGGCCTCTTCTTTTCTCGAAACGAGATGGCCAGTGCAAATGAAATGGGGCAAAGTTAAGAAGGCAATTTGGTTCAAGTCACGTTTTGACTGTGAGAGATAGTTTTCAGCCACGGGTAGCTTAATATTTCGTGTCAAGTTGTGATAGTCCCTTGGCAACAGCATGCAAGAACGTAGTGAAAGTCATTTCGAGCGCGAAAAAGAAGCCAAGATCGTTCACGGACCATTGGACAACTTTGCTGCTGCTAGCGCCTCCGAAAAAAAAACATTTGTTGTTGCGAAAGACATTTAGACTTTGTTTACAAACGGGCTGTCCTCTTGATTGATCACGTAACTTACCGAGAAAAAAAAACAACAGTGGCAGCAGCAGCAAAAATCACACCAGAAATTTTGTTGGGTCGGTTTATCGAGCGAAGCCAACACCACTTTCGAAAAAAAAAGCAACCATTAGTTCACTACGTCGGTTGGGGCCCATTATTTGAACGGATTGGAGTGTAGTCGTAGAACTCCGGTCAGGAGGAGGAGGGTTGATTTATGAAAAAAGTTGTAAGCGGGCACGATGAACATTAGTGCTTTTTTGGGGCCGATGCGTTAGTCACGACACGCAAAGGCTCGTCAAAAACGTCCGTCGAAGGACACGGGCTGGCTTGCCAAGTTGCCCAGCAAGAGCAGCGCAGTACGTAGTACATAGTTTGCGTGAGCTCGACTACCTTTCATTATTGAGTGGCCGAGCGCGATGAAGAGTAATAGTCCAAGAAGGTTAAAGTAGGAGGACGAAGACGGTGACTCAGGTGGGCATTTAAAAGCGTTCTTGTGTTGCTCAACGATATGTGACATGGAGACGAGTCGTGACGACCCTCTCTTTGATGGATCGTCGTCTTCTTAGCCGCTTTGATTCAATCGATTCACGCTCGTGAATGAGCTGGCAGACCATATACGTCAGAAGCGCTAGGAGAAGGTCACACGGCCAAAACTTTATTTTTTTCTGACGATGATGATGATGATGGAAAGCGGTCAAACTTGATCCGCACAACATCGATCCCCTCCGCTTTAAATTTTCCATCGCCTCTTCTCTTGTTGTCTCTCCGGCAAATTGGCCACCGTCCTTGAAGAAAGAAAAAAAAAATCATTTGGCGTTATTCGATACAGTGAACTTGGGCTGAATTGATGTCCTCCACGCTCCTTGTTGTTTATTGATTTTGCACGCGAGTTTTCTCTCCGCAAAAAAGAGAAGAAGAAGACGAAGAAGGAATTTCTGTTGATGCGATGAAAAAAAACAAAAACAAAAATCCGGTTATTCAATTTTTCACGATGCGAGAAAATGCTCTCGAGGGCTCCGATAATACCGCTCGGTTTGGTTGGTAAATAAGTCGAAGAAACTGGAAATAAAGTGAAATTGAAATAGAGAGAGAGCAGAGCAGAGCAGAGCTGGGCTGCCGCTTCAAAGTAATCGATGCGCCGAGAGTCAGCCGTCGTTCGCACCGCGATCGCTCACGAACGCGTGAACGCGAACGAAAAGAAGAAAGAGGAAGGAAAAATATGAGAAAGAGAAGAGAAGAGAGAAAAAAAAAACGAAGCGCAGATGCCATGGATGTAAGGTTCTCCTACGTCATCAAAGTCGATGAAAAGGAGTGCGAAGACTG
>JACCDP011255480.1_pt1 | contig 10395 bp, 8 predicted proteins | sample 7445841 | NCBI WGS metagenome assembly JACCDP01 (sample SAMN15323441, study PRJNA562643) | freshwater metagenome | isolation source: river surface water | place: USA:Blue River Watershed | collected 2017-08-17
CTACATCAAAGTCTGCTAAGGGCTTTAGGGCACAGCGATTTGGTGGTGCCGACACAATATTCGTAAATTATCAAGTTGAATCTGAACTCTGAGAGGCATAAATGGGAAGTAGCGCATTTGAACCAATTGGATTGGCTGATACAAGGACCGTAAAGAACAAGATCACCCATGCTGGTCTTACGGGAGATGTGCTTTCGGTCGGAGATGTCATTCGATATGACCCATCAACCGATGTATATGTCCTTGCGAGAGCGAACAGCACGGCAAATTCCAATTTTGTCGGAGTCATAGAATCCATAGATGCCACGGATTTCACCTTGGTCTACTCTGGTGAAATATCCCTACCAGACTCCGTCATGTCGCTTATCAGTGGATACACCGGATCTCAGGTGTTTTATCTTTCGGACACAAACGCAGGAAAACTCACCGCAACGGCACCGAGCAATCCTGGAAGCGTGATAAAGCCCGTCATCATCACTACGGGAACCGTCATAGATTCTGGTGGAAATGTCGATGGCGTAGTGGTGAACTCCATCGGATCATCAGTCTCTGGTGACTCGACGGTAGATCTCAGTGACATACAGCCAGTTGGTTCCATACTTGCATTTGCAGGACTTACATCGGATATCCCCAATGGATGGGACATCTGTGACGGTGGTTTCCTCGGGGTGACTGCCTATGCAGACCTTTATTCTGCTCTGAATGACGGAAGCATCTATGGGTTCATACAGAATGCCACTCTCAACAGGGATAGTGGTTCTGGCTATTTCACGAACGACAACATCGTCAACAGCAAGTTCATAGTTTCTAGAACTGGCGTTGATGGTTCCATTGAATGCACGATTCTTTCCGGAACGGTGAACGCGGCAGGAACGCAGATCACCAATGTGAACATGTTCGTCAATCCACAATACATCGATGGTGCTTCGGCAGGATTGTATCACAACGATCAAGTAATCAACGGAGATGCTGGTAGAGGATATGTCAATGGAATTCCTCTAAATGCCATATACACCGTTGCTTCACCTACAAAGACTCAATTCAAGAAGCCAGACCTAAGGGCAAGATTCATAGTGGGTGATTCGAAGGGAATCACTGGTTTGGAGAGCAGCGCGTTCAATTCCTATACCGTAGGAAACTTTGGTGGCGAGGAATCTCATGTTTTGACCGTGGGTGAAATGCCTGCCCATACACACGGATCTTCCTATACCTCGTTGCTCAGTGGTGTGGTTGGTGTGACTTTCGATCTGAGAACGGACAGCACGGGATCACACAGACACAGATTGATAGCAAATGTTGAGAATACAATTTCGGGAGAACCTTCCTTGAGTTCTCTTGGTGGGACAACTCGACTCTATAGAAAAGTCAGCACAGACAACAATCTTGCGTATTCTCTATCGGGACAGATTGAAAATGATGCAACCGTTGCCGAGTCTGGTGCAGCAGGATCTCACAGCCATATTGTAAATGGAACGATAAGCGTAAGTGCCAACAGCCTGACTCAAAACATCACCGGAACCATACAGAACGCTGGTGGAAATCTGGGACACAACAATGTCCCACAACACATGGTGGCAATCTGGATCATAAAGACGAGAAAAGACTCATATGCGAAGATATTGAGATTGGGTCCATCGGGTGGTGGTGCCGTCATTGCCAAGAACACGGCAAAGAGATGGGCAAGAGCAAGCAGCGGTGCTGGTTGCACGGTGGACATTTCCTATGGAACATGGGGTGTCTCTCGCGTTGGAACCGGAGACTATCAGTTTACCCATGACCTCATTTCAGAACTTGGCACGGCTGATTCCAGCAAATACATAGTCGAGGCAGCAGTTGTGAAAAACGGCTCAGGTGCCACGCAGATGTTTGTTGCAAATCCCTATTCTCTGGGTGGAGTGACATTCGGCGTGAGGGTATATGATGTGATGGGTGCTACATTCAGCGACTATTTTCAGTATCTAAATCTAACCCTCTACGGAGGGGGAACCGCAGTATAAGGAAGCCTAAATGGCAGAGTTTTCAGCACATAGAATATCCATAGGTCCAGGTGAAAGGGTGGTTATTGCCACCCCCGTAGATCTCTATGTCTCTCCATATGGCGACGATGTGTTCAACTCTGGAATAGAGGAAACATCTCCATTCAGGACACCAGCACGGGCTATCGAATGGCTCTCGGACAAGTACATATCCGAATTTGGATTCGTGACGGTGAACTTTGCCGCTGGCATATACGATATATCAGAACAACTCGTATTCGATCATGCACAGGGAAATCGTGTAGCCTTTGTGGGTGCCGATGTCGATACTCTATTGCTTCAGTATGTCAGCGACTATGTGACCACAGGATTCACCGCAGCAGGATTCGTGAAATTCTACTCTGGAGTTTGGCATGGAATAACCATGTCCTGCGTCAGACCAGACGACAACACGACATATGCAGCAATAACGGAATCTGGTGCCAATGCCATAGCATCCACATACAGAGTTGCAGGAAACGGAGTGATTGTCGAGGATTATGATCTGGTCTATGACGATGATTACAATCCTGCCTATTTCTATTCGGCATACCCATATCATCCAAGAAACAATGTGGTTCGACAGGGATCCATATTGGGATGCCATGTACTGAATGCAGTAACTGGCGGAATGCTTTCGCTTGAATCAACCGTCAGGGACGATTGGCTTGCACTTCCAGCGGGAAACTCACTCGCATGGGCTAGAATGTATGGAAATGCACAGAGTGGGGTGAGTTATCTCAATGGTTCTTGTGCCGATGCGGCAGACAGATCTGAAATACAGACAAATGCATGGTTTCAGCCAGCAAACTTCAATACCACGACATTCAGAGGTCACTATCTGAGCAGTGTTCCTGTGGGATACTATGGAACAAATGCAAAGACAGGAATACCAGTCGGAGCAACATCAAACTTCCTTGGTGTGTCGTTTCCAAGCAGCAATGCCATCAATGGAACTGGCGGATTTCAGTATCAAACAATAGATGGGACGAACAAGTCTGGTTGGTACACCGCAACTGGTCCTGCTGGAACATTCCTCAACGACACGGTTCTATTCGGCAACAACTATCACGAACATACTCCAGTCGATGGAAGAGCAGGAATAGGATCTTCGGCAGATTGGAAATCCATAAACACAAACAACATCACGGTCAAGATAGTCCCAACCGTCTTCAGAAGATTTGGAAACATACTGAAGGTGTTTGGTGGCATGAGAAAGATAAAGAACATATTCTTCGACGGTGTTGACATGCCTTCTCATTATCAGTTGATCGGAGACTCCGCAATTGGCTACACCAACAAGGGTGCCATTCAGTTTATTTCCTGCAAGGGTGGAGAAAGCGTTGTAAATGAGCCAGATGGTCTGGGAACAGGTCTTTGCAGCAATGTTGGAATAAAGGATTTCCATGTTGGATTCTATGCCGACAGAGGGGCAGATGTAGACCTAGGAAAGATAGTGGCATCTAACTGCTCATATGGAGTTCTTGCGAACAACAAGTCAAACATAAGAACATATGGAAGCGTCTGCACTGGAATGGCAGCAATGGGTTTTGGTGCGTTGACATCTTCCAATATAACAGCAAACAGATGCTTTGCTGCATTCACAGGTCAGTCTCTTGCATCCCTTAGAATGAAACAGGCTGGATCCACTCAGGATTTTTCGAATGATTCATTCAATCTTGGACAGACATTTGCATCGCCCGATGGAAAAGTGAAGGGCACTGTATGGGATTGGGATCCTCGGGAGAAGATCCTTGTCGTTGCCCTAAAGGTCGGACTTTATGAGGGTGGAGATCCGGTTACACAATACCACTGAGGTTCAATAAATGGGTATAAACATAGGACAAACAAATGGAGAAGGTGGTGTTGATACTGGCTCGGGATCTGGTATAGATCCTGTTGGCGGTGGTGGTGATGTTGGTAGTGGTGGAGGAACCACACCCGTTGGTGGAGGAGGAGGCGGCGGCGGTGGAGGCGGCGGTGGAGGAGGCGGTGGTGGTGGAACAGTCATAATAAATCCTGGATCGCCACCATCATCTTATTCCTACGACATAGTTTCCTTGTCTTCCGGTGAAGGTGCAGCATATGCTGCAAGAGGTGGATCGAACATAAACTGCCACTCCTCGGTTTCTGTTTTGAACAGAGGAGTTGCTTTCAGTGTTTTCAGGACATCGGCAGGTTCGTTCACGAACTGCTCTGCCTATGCTGCTGGAAGAGGATTTGCGGTTGCTCAAAATTCTTCGGTATGGCTGTCTCTATGCTCGGCATCCATATGCACACAGAATTATTTCTCAAACGCATCCTCTTCAATAGATGCAAATCTGTGTGCCTCTGTGTTTCCTGTGGACATTGGAGTTCTTGTCACGAATACATCCATGTGGTATTCGTATGAACTGACCAGTGCAACGACATATTGGTCAACAAACAAGCCGTTTGTACCAACGCATTTTGCGGCATACAGCAATTCGTATTGCAACAACGCCAACTCCCTGACGCAGAAGATATCGGCAGGTCTTTCTGGACCAATAGTTCAGTTTGGAAACATATCTTTCTTTTGGTCGCAGATATTCGAAGGTGATGGGGGCACTCCTGCCTATACACCAGTTACATCTGGATCCCTGTTCAATGCACAGAAGTCGAGTTATAGGTTTGTTCCATTTGAACACTCCGTAGATTATTCGAATATAAGCACATCCGGAACTGGAACAATCGATGGCTCCGCAAGTAACTTGTCGGCAACAGGTCTTCTGTCCGTGATAGCACAGGGAAGAGATAGATACAAATCAGTAAAGCCACCAACTGGAGTATACTTGCCAGAGGATGGTTCTGGAAAAGTCGGACCAGGTGGAATAACAGGTGCATTCTCTGTATCAGACTTGATCAACTCGGTATAAGGAACACAGATGGCATATAGACTTTGCACATTCGACTCTTTTGGAAAGATAATAGCGGTATCTCCATCGTCATATGATGATGATTCAATCGTAGTCCCATCAGTAGCGTCCTTCAATCCAGGATTGTTTTCCTTTGTCGATGAGTCGTTGATAGGCGCAAAGTATCTCATTGATTCCGGAGATGAAAGCCTAAACTATACCGATGCAGAGTTGCTGCTCAGAAGTGGAAGCAGTGGAGATTATCCATACGATCCACGAACAGAGGTAACTCTGTTCCTTCCGAACACATATCCAAACTTTGCCCATGGCGATAGAATTGTTCAGGATCTGACAAAGGCAGATCCGTACTACAATGCAGGAATACCCACCACGATTCCTTCCCACAGTAGCACACAGAAGAAGTTCGGACCATCTTCCTGCAAGTTCACAAGCCCCACTTTTGGGTATACTGGTGGTGGAATTGTCATATCGAACATCAGCAAGAACACATATTCTCTGTTTGGTGCAACGGCTCCGCACAACGACATCGGAAGAGACTCGGTCGCATCATATTCGTTCGAGATGTTCTTCTATCCTTCCTCTCTTGCAAACAACTTCACTCTCCTACAGAAGGGTCCGACAGGAGCATCGGCAAACTGGAAACTAGGATATGATAGTTCGGCAGGATTCCTGCAATTCGCATGGCAGTCCTATGGTACAACCGGTGGATACAACTACAGCGAAAACATAGTAGCCACCGCTGGCATCACCACAAACACATGGCACCATGTTGCGGTTTCCTTGATAAAGAACGGTGCTGGCACCTGCTATCAGATGGCAGGATATTTCAATGGCTCCGTTGCATTCAGCAGAGGAGTGACTGCATCCACATTCCCGGAGATGAGATACAACAATCCGATGTATCTCGGAAACAACAGCCGTGGATCGGAACCATTCAGTGGATATGTCGATTCGGTTCGTGTCTTGGAGTCGGGAAACACATCTGGTCTGTTTGGACCATCTGGTTATGGATTCCTCCCATTCGGTGGTGGAACCCTCGGAGTTCCCACTCTTACAGGATTTGAAAAGAACGATCAGGTGGCATTCATCCTGAATTTCAATGCATATGACGGTGTCACCTGCTTCTATGCAGAAAGCCGAGATTACATAGCGGGAACCATAACAAGAATAACCAATCTTGAACCTGGTCCATCTGGAGCAGTTCTTTCGGGATCATCCGAAGTCGGTGTTAGAAATGTCGTAAGGCATGTTCTTGGCTCTACTGGAGCAACAGGATATTCCGATCCAACGGGCTTCACCACATCTTATGGCGCAGTGACAAAACCATTCATCACGACATCAACATCGATTACTTTCACACATGGATTGGATTATCCTTACAAGTTGAACGGAGTGTTCGACAACAATCCATCTTTGGATGTCTTCAAGGTAAATTATAGAAACAGCGCACTATACGACAGCACCGTGGAGATGATGCTTACGATAGAAGGATGCTGTGGAAACAAGGGATCTTGTGGAAATCCATATCAGCCAAGGTTTGGAACAAATCCATTCGGAAGATTGTTCTCTGGTGCCTCTGGAAACTGCTACGGAACATCCCTACAGCACAACTCGCTCTACATAAACCCACTTGATACAACCACGATCAAGTACATCATGGACAATGGTTATCTTGTGACTCAAGGAATCTGTGCGGCAAGTTATTCGTTCACTGACGCAAAGGGAATCACTAGGTATCTTACGGCACAGAACATAAGCAATCTAAGACTTGATATTTTGCAGTATCAGAACAAGTTGCGTGATGACTATCTGACCCTCAAGACAACGATAAAGAATGCAGTTGATAGAAATGGAATAAAGGTTGCAACCATCTCAAAGAGCGGTCAGCCGCCACTGGATTTGGGAGATCTGATACCAGACATTCCTGTTTAATATGTTTCATAAAGTGAATAACATAGTCTATATCAATGGAGAAGAGTTCCTCATAAAGGATCTTGAGGATGTTCTTGGAAAGTACGACAAGGCTGGACATAGTGTCCACTACTACGATGGTAGAAAGCACTATGTGTCTGACGGAAAAACTCAAGTCGCTTGCCCCGTTCCATATGCATACTTTGAACAGGCAAAGGCAAGAGTTCCCGAAATAAAAATGTGCAGACAACAGAGATTGATAGATGAAAAGCACCTTGAGACTCTTCGAAATGGAAGGAGATAGAAATGGCAATAACTTCAAGAGAAGATCTCAAGGACTATGCTCTCAGGAGGCTGGGATTTCCTGTCATCGAAATCAATGTCGATGATGCTCAGGTGGAGGATCGCATAGACGATGCTCTGCAATTCTTCGCACAATACCATTTCGACGGAGTTGAGGAAATCTATGTTCCATATGTCATCACACAGACCGACATAACGAACAAGTACATAGACACAAATGGAATAAGCGCAGGATCAAGCGGTGGCGAGATCATAAGCATCAGCAAGATCTTCATAGTGGATCAATCCGTCCAGAGCGGAATGTTCAGCGTTCAGTATCAGTTGATGTTGAACGATTACTTCAATGGATTCCTCACAGGAACATCCAATCTCAACTACTACGACACGACAAAGCAGTACCTGTCCCTGCTTCAGCAGTTCCTCAGTCCAGAGAAAAGCGTTTCCTTCAGCCGAGTCACCAACAAACTCAAGGTGAACACGGATTGGTCCGAGACATTCAGCGTTGGTGACAAGATTATGGTACAGGCTTATGTTGCCTTGAATCCCGAGACTTATCCCGAGATATACAACGACATACTGCTGAAGAAATATGTCACGGCTCTGATCAAGCGACAATGGGCATCCAACCTCAGCAAGTTCTCCAACATTCCATTGCCTGGTGGAGCAAGGTTCGACTCTGCCACCATGTACACGGATGCAGTGACGGAACTGAACAGCATAGAGGACACGGTTCAGAGCAAGTATGAACTTCCAACCGATTTCATGGTGGGCTGATGGCACGGAACAACTATTTCAAGATCTCAAGCAGGGAAACCGATCTGTTCGAACAACTGGTTGTCGAGCAGGTGAAGATCTATGGTTTCGATGTTCACTACATCTTCAGGGAATTCCAAAACCTTGACGAACTTTTCGGTGAAGATCCCGTGTCCAAGTTCAGACAGAGTTTTCAGATAGAGATGTTCGTCAGCAACTATGAGTTCTTCGAGACACAGAACAAGATCATCGACAAGTTCGGCATCAACTTGCAAGACTCTGTTACACTCATGGTTTCCAAGAAGAGATTTTCCGAAGAGGCTGCCAAGTACGGAACCAGCATAGTTCCAAAGGAAGGCGACATCATCTACTTTCCCGAGTATGGTGGACTCTACGAGATCAAGTACATCGGCACCAGGAATTCGTTCTTTGCATACGAAATATCCTGCGAACTCTTCCGTTACTCTGGCGAGAAGATCGATACGGAGATTCAGGAAGTGGACATCATCGAAGACAGGATAGTTACTCCTGTGGTCAGCCTTGGATTTCCAGAGGGAGCCACATTCTACGAAGGAGAAACGGTATATCAGGGAATCACCCTTGGAAGCAGCACATACAAAGCAAAGGTTCTCGACATACAGGGATCTACCGTCGATGTTCGTTCTCAGTTGGGCATCATCTCCTCGGCAGCACCCGTCAAGGGAGTATGCTCCGGTACAGAGGCATCATATACTTCAATCGCTGAATCCGATAGGAAGTACCTTGACTCTGAAAATGAGAACAGCGATCAGATAGGTTTGGAAAGAACCGTCAAGGAAATCATAGATTTCAGCGAAGTAGATCCGTTCAGTGAGGGCAATTACTGATGTTTGACTACTTCTATCATGGAAGCATGAGGAGACTGGTCGTTGCCTTTGGCTCAATCTTCGATGAGATATACATCAGGAGAGTCAATCCCGATGGCAGCGACGATAGGAAACTCAAGGTTCCCATCACCTATGGTCCGAAGGAAAAGTTCTATCGCAAGATAACGGAACTTGAGCAGAGTGGTGCAAGAAATGCTGTGGAGACTATTCTTCCAAGAATGGGTTTCGAGATCACATCCATGGCATATGACACCACCAGAAAGATGAACAGCCACAACAAGTCCTTCAAGGTACGAGACGAGAAGGATCTGAGTGTCGTGTATTCCTACAGCGAGGTTCCATACAATGTGGAATTCTCATTGAACATCATGACTAGAAACATTGAGGACGGCTATCAGATAGTGGAGCAGATACTGCCATACTTCACTCCCGATTTCACGGTCACCATGAACTTCACGGATCTCGACAGGAGAGTTGATGTTCCTATAGTATTGACATCCATCGGCACAAGCGAGGAATATGAGGGAGATCTGACCACAAGAAGACTCGTCACCCACACATTGAACTTCGTAGCCAAGTCTTACATATTCAGCCCCATCAGGAATGCTCCCCTCATCAAGGAGATCAATCTTACATTCAGGGAACTCATGGGAGAGGGTGAAGCATGACGGCAGATCAGGAACAGAGGCTAAACTACTTCCTCAACGACTACAGGATAATAACATCGGTTACCGAGTCGGTCGATGAGGATACTGATCGCCTATACAAGACGATAAACATAAAGATCGCACAGAAAAGAAAAACCCCGAAGGCTTACTTCACCAGAGGAGTCGTTCCGTATTATTCCGTGCTTGATGACAGGAGTTTGTACACATCAGGCATGACATTCACCGGTCTTTCGGCAGAGAACTCGACATTCCTTTCTGGTGTGACATATCTCATGGGATTTGGAATGGAGATGCTCTATGATCTTGGTGAGGTTTCTAGCGGAGAATATTCGGTTGTAAACTACAATGTAGGCGATGACAACATGTACGGAGCATTCAAGTCTCTGTATGAGAAGGCTTATCTGCTGGAGCAATATCCTACATTCTACCTGATATCTGTAGGAGACAATGCCTTTCAGATCGGAAACTTCACTGGTGTCACCGCAAAGGGTGCTTGTGGCGGCTGCTACACAATAGTGAATTTTGGTGGAGTCCTTACGCCGTTCCAACTCATGATGAGCGCGGAAGTCGCTGGCATATCTCACACAAACGGCTTGCCGACCGGAACCGCAGGAAATCCTCTATATCAGGGGCTTTCAACATACACGGGATTCACCTCTGCATACAAGAACATGTATTTCAATCCCGTGGTGCACAATACTCTCAGGAGAAACCTGAATCTCTATGCGGATCGTGGCATCACATTCGCAGGAGTTCTTGCAAACTTCAATCCACATTATCAGTTCATCAAGTTTGCGGACGACAACTATCTCGACAGCAGGTTCGAACTCATATCTTCCTTCATAGGATCTTCTGCCAATCCAGCATGGACATCAGAACTCCTTGAATATGCAGGAACCACGGCAGGATTGTACAACTTGACGGGCTATAGGCTTGCCAACCAGTTCATAACGGACTTCATGGATGAGATTCGCAAGTATCCGTC
>JACCDP010652654.1_pt1 | contig 10391 bp, 11 predicted proteins | sample 7445841 | NCBI WGS metagenome assembly JACCDP01 (sample SAMN15323441, study PRJNA562643) | freshwater metagenome | isolation source: river surface water | place: USA:Blue River Watershed | collected 2017-08-17
AGAAAAGAAAGTTTTAAGTCGATGGTACGATCCATATCTGAAGTGTCTTTCTAACTGGTGCAAATGGACTTATAAGTGAAACATGATGAGGTGGATTATCTCTCACAATTACTGCTGTATTAAATTGCGGAACTAAAAAATGTCCTTTTTCACTATTTTCTTGCCAGCAAAAAAATCCACCATCATTTGGATCCCAATATTCATTTAAATAAATTGTAATAGCCCCTTTTTTATGAGTGTCACTATGCCAGTTGATTTGAGATAATGGATTCCATTCATAATATTGGATGTAATCAATTTTTTCACCTGGTTCTAGATATTTTCTAATAACATTTTCAATCATTTCACGTAGGTATCCTTCAATTCTAAAAATAGAAACTGTGCCAAGTGATTTATTTTGTATACCATCTGACCAAAAATGTTTATTAATACTCCACTTTATTTCATTTTCTGTTCTGAATATAGTTTTAAAAACTGTTTCAATTTCAGATTTTTTAAATATGTTTTTTTCAATTTTCACTGACATTAAAGAACTGAATATACAATTCTTTAATGGAATTAGGATCTTATTTTACTTTTGAAAATGTATTCACTAGTGAAGAATGTGATCGAATTATAAGAAAATATTCAAAAAAATGTATAGATAGTAAAACTGTATATATAGGAAAAGCTCGATCAAGTAAAAATTATTTTATACAGTATTCAAATGAAACAGACTGGATTTATATGCGTCTAGCTAGTTTAGTTGAATTAGTTAATAATGATAAATTTAAATTCAGTTTAGATAATAAATTTCAAAATATTCAGTTTACAAAATACGAAATTGGTAACTATTATAAATGGCATGTTGATGTTGGACCGTCTCATGATACTTGTGTAAGGAAGATAAGTCTAAGTGTTCAGCTTTCCAGTGATACATCATATAGTGGTGGTGATTTACAAATAGGTAATTTAGATGAAGAAGTATCTACAGTAAGTCGAAAAAAAGGAAGTGTTACCTTATTTCCTTCTATATTGAGACATCAAGTAACACCTATAGTGAATGGAACAAGATATTCTCTTGTGGTATGGGCTACTGGTGCGCCATTTCATTAACAAATTAATAGATTGTGAATTTAATGAAGATTGTTATAGTCGGAGGAGGATCTTCTGGATGGATGACAGCAGCAACTCTTATAGGTGTTCCTAATTCAGATGTAACTATAATAGAATCACCTACAATACAAACTGTTGGTGTAGGAGAATCCACTATTAGTGGATTTGTAGACTGGATGAATCTTTTAGGAATAAATCCAGAAGATATGATGAAAGATACAGATGCTTCGTATAAACTCGCAATTAAGTTTGAAAACTTCTTAGGTCCTGGCCATGAATGTTATTATCCATTCGGAACTACAAATTTAGAAAAAAGTAAATATGAAACATGGGAAAAACGGCGAATTATTTCTCCAGAAACACATGTTTCTTTTGCTGATACATTTTTTGCAAATATGGCACTTGTACGTTCAAACAAAATGAAAAAGAATTCGAATATATTTCAGCATAATTGTCATGCATTACATTTTGATGCTTCTAAATTTGGTCCTTGGCTAAGAGATAATTATTGTCTTCCTCGAGGAGTTAAATATATACAGATGGATGTAATTAATATTGAAGTAGGAGAAGAGGGAATTAAATGTCTGGAACTTAGTGATGGTGTAAAAGTTCCGGCAGATCTTTACATTGACTGCACAGGTTTTAAGTCTTTGTTACTTGAAGGCGCTTTAGGTGTACCATTTAAAGATTATTCAAATGTAATTCCAAATAATACAGCTTGGGCGACTCATATGCCTTATATTGATAAAGATAAAGAGCTTGTTTCTTATACAAATTGTACAGCGATTGAAAATGGATGGATATGGAATATTCCTTTATGGTCACAAATTGGAACTGGCTATGTCTATTCTAATAACTTTGTAAGTGACGAAAATGCACTTAATGAATTTAAAAATCATATTAAAAAATCAGGAAGAGATCCAGAGACACTTAAGTATAAAAAAATCCAAATGAGAAATGGAATTCATGAAAAAGTTTGGCATAAGAACGTAGTTGCAATAGGTCTCGCTGCGGGATTTATAGAGCCACTCGAGTCGACTGGTCTTTGGTTTACACACGAGTTTGCTTATGCTCTTCTTAGAATATTATATCGTGGTGCACCAATGGGGCAACATGATCAGGATATTTTTAATAAAAATTGTCAGATGCAGTGGGATCAGACTGTTGATTTTGTATTACTTCATTATGCTTTAAGTGCCAGAAGAGATACAGAGTACTGGAAAGCTATTGGTAGAACAATATATCCAGTTCAACATAACTTTGTATATGCATCTTATAATACATCAGAAAGATGGTATTCAGATTGGCCTGGTATCAACTGCATTGTACATGGGTTTGAATATCATTTTCTAGATGATACATATTTTTGGATGCATGTATATCCAAAACAATATGATTGGAAAACACATTTTAACCCTGAAATAAAAATGCTCGAACTTGAAAGAAAAAAATGGTATGATGAAATAGAGAGTGCTTCTTCACTAATTGATACATTACGAATCATTCATGAAAAATAAATCTCTACCTCCACGTTTATCAGGAATGGTATAAATAAAATCTCTTACCTGGATATCAGTTTTTAAACCTTCAACAAAGTCGAGAAAATACATAAATGGAAGAATATGCCAGTTTTTATCAGAAAACTCGTTATATATATCTTCAGGAAGTTCAAACATATGTGTTTGTGTATGAAAAATTGGATGAATAAAAATAGATTTATGTGAATCTCTTGGATGTATAAAAGATGGTTGAACGAATGATCGTGATGGGAAATGGTTTGTATAACCGAGATGCATAGTAAATCCTTTTTTAGGAGGATCTATCGGATATGGTACTTCTTTTGTATATTTCCACTGACCATTAGGAAGAAGTTCAACCAAGTCACAAAAATAATCAAAACGATGAAGAAGACAAGAGCTTTTATTCATTTGAAGAAATACCATTTTAATCATTTCATCACGTTGAAGAATAGTAGATTCAATTCCTTTCAAATATCTTGAAATGTATTCACAATTATATCTGAATCCGTGAATAAATGCAGACGTTCCTTTTTTATAATCTTTTGCCTGAGAATTTGCACCAATAAAAAACAGATTAGGTGTTTTTGTGCTTTGAAAATCATCAGTCAAAAGTGGAAATCCAGACTTTTGACAAATATCTACATAGTCTTTAACTAATGTATTATCGAAACGAAAACCTGTACAGAATATTACAATATCGACCTTGTGAAGAATGTCACTTGTGGCTGTTTCAAGATGTTCTTTGACAAGCTGATACTCTTCAGAATCTGTAAATTTTTCTCCAGATGTAGAAAAAACAGTAAATGACGCAGCTTTAAGAAAAAAGCTATCAATAGATGTAAAATTCTTGCTTCGTGCGTGACCTGGATAATGCGTATACCACGCATTTATATCTCGTCCATTAAGAGTAGTAAATTTAGTGACTGGTGCTATATAATCAGCCGTTTCGAGAGCAGCATTTCCTGTTCCTATAATAACAACAGTTTTATCTCGATAGATTTCCTTATCAAGAGGCATATTTGCGTAAGTAAATGTTTTAATAGAAGGATGAACATTTATAGTTGGTTCTCGTGGTACAAGTCCTATTCCAAAAAATATAATTTCAGACGTGTACTCACCGCCATTTACTGAAAATGTACCATCGGTGAGTTTTTCAATACTTTTTACTTCATAATTAAAACGAATATTGAGTTTTTTCCGATGGACAAAATCTTCGGCATATCTAAGATAATCATCAGCATTTGGATATAATTCTTCAGAATAGTCTCGAAATGATTTAGAATCACCTAGAAAAGAGTTCCAGTCGAACCTGAGATCTCTTCCTTTGTTAATAGATATGAAACCTCGTTGTCTCGGAAAGTGACGAAAAAAAGAGCACACGTTAGGTCCTTTCTCGAGAATAAGATGATCTTCGAGAAAAGATGCCATTTGTAGACCAGCTGGACCGGCACCTATTATTAAGTGTTTCATATAGTTCAATTAGTTTTATTTATACTAACTTTATCGCGTTATATATTTATAATTTATACCATAATGTAAAATAATGGAGTTCATGCATGAAAGAAAGTATTCACGTATTGAATCGGAATCTCCAGACCCTGAAGAGTTTCCATTGTATTACAAAGCTAGGAAGACAGTAGTTGAAATAGAAGCTGGAGATATGTTATTTATACCGGCTGGTATGTTTCATTTTGTAATATCAGAAAAAGGAGATGATACAGATGGTCTTAATATTGCCGTTAATTTCTGGTATGAAACTACACCGAATCCACGAGAACATATGATTAGTAAGCATAATATATATGATATTTCATTTATAAAAGGAGACAAAAGAATGGAGTTTTATAAAAGTAAAACAAATCTATTCCCACCTAAACAATTACTTCATCGTTATCCAGGGTTAATTGATTTTGATATTATGTCATTTAATGAATTTTTAGTTACCAAAAATCCACATTATTACCTACTTCAAAATATGGATTCAGATACAGATAAACTACTGCAGTATTCTCCAGAAAAAACATCAAAAGTTTACCTTATAGGAACATGGGCTAATTTTGGTAAAGGAGCTACTTCCCTTATACACTACGATGAAAATGACAATTGGCTTTGTCAAGTACGAGGAAAAAAGAGAGTAGTTTTATTTCCAAATGAAGACAGAAATTTACTTTATATGTGGAATCCTTTAGATATAAATATAATAAACAAGCTAAGTGAAAATCATTTTATGAATTTCTTTGTAAATAATAAACAGAAAATCCCAGATGATTTAATACCTAAAAACACATGTTATTTTAAAAATGAATACATGTCACTCATACTTAAAAATCAAATAATAGAATATGAACAAAGACTTATAAGACTTAATTGTATTCCTCCATCATCTATTTTACCATGGAAATTTGAAATTATTAAAACAAATAACGTCGAATATCCAAAAGTTTCTAAATACAAATCAAATTTTCCTTATATCTTACTTTGGGTAATATCAGGTAAAGGTTATATTAAAATAAATAATACATACAATATTAATATAGAACCATGTCAGTTTTTTATGTTTCCGAATTCATTCATGTTTAACTGGTTAATTATCGGTGATATAGAGTTTATAACTATTTGCACTTAAAAAATATGTTTATAAACTATATAATGGATTTAGTAATGGAATTACCTTTAAATTTATCAAGTGATGTCTGTAAAGAAATTATAAATAAATATGAAAATGATGATAGAAAGGTACCTGGTCATACTGGAGGTGGATTTATGCCAGATCTTAAAACTTCTGTAGATCTTCCAATTCATCGTTTTGAAGATTGGGATAAAATTTGTTCATTTCTTGATGAAGTTATAAAAAAGAATTTAATAAAGTATAACGAATATGTTAAAAGTAAGTTTCCTGAAGATAGTTATAAAACATCTCCCATAGATTTTACTACATTAAAGCACTCTGGGTTTCAGATTCAAAAAAGTGGATATTATAGATGGCATGTAGATGAAATGGTTGAATTTAGTAGGTGTAGAGTAATTACTTATATTTGGTATCTTAATACAATAGAAGAAGGTGGTGAAACTGGATTTCACTTTAAAAAAGTGAAACCTGAAGAAGGAAAATTTGTATTATTTCCTGCTACATGGGATTACCCACATTGTGGATATGAGACACAAAATAAATACATTATAACAGGGTGGTTTTGGAAAAACGTTTAAAAGATTATGTATAATATAAGAATATGAAGATTGATTATTACGATTTACCAGTCCCTTTCTGTATTATAAGAGACTATATGTCAGAAAAGGATATGAGTACTACATTAAATGAACTAGAAAATATGAAACCAAGACTAATAGACGGAAAATTAACTGGATCTGCTATAAATAAATATGGTGAAACAAAAAGAAATTCTGGTTTATTCTTGTATGGTCCCGAATGTCCAGATAATATGTTACTTTGTATGATGGATAGTTATCTATCAAATGTAAAAAAAGAAATAAAAATGGATGGTTGTTATTGGTATCATAATTATATACTTAATAACCCAGTTTCATCTACTCTTATAAGTTATTACGAACAGGGAGATGTATATGATTTTCACAAGGATGAAGCTATATTATCAGCTTTATATTATGTATGGAAAGAACCTAAACCATTTGAAGGTGGGGACATTTATTTCGAAAACTTTAAAGTTCCTATAACTAATAACTGTTTATTATTATTTCCTTCATGTATTACCCACCGTGTTTCAAAAATATCATGTGGTAATGGACGATGGGTTATTTCACAATTTATAATTAAACGTCTTGGTAAACTATTTGAAGATTCTATATTTCAGTATCTTAATGTTTTAAGTGAAAATGATTACAATTATGTTTACAATCATATACTTGAGGGAAAATGGACATTTGGTGGAGCTTCTGTCCCTGGTACAGCTAATTCATTTAAATTTCTATTTATGGATTTATCAAATGATAAAATATTTTCTACTATTCTTCTTAAACGTATTGAAAAATTAACTGGGAGAAAATTTATGCTAGAAAGGGTTTATGCGAATGGTCAGACATATGGACTAGATGGAAACTGGCATATTGATGATCCTAGAGAAGAAGCTTGGACGTTTATTTTATATATCAATAAGGATCTACGAACCGATGGTCAGACGGAATTCCAAGTCAACGGTGATGTGAAAATAGTATATCCTGTACAAAATACAGGAGTACTGTTCAAATCTAATATAACACACAGGGGTAAAGCTCCTTCACGCTTATACACTGATTTAAGAATGACTATTGCGTGGAAACTCATTGAAAAAAAAACATAACTGGTAAATAGATGGAAGAAGAATACTATAACTTTTATCAGGAACGACGTTATTCTTATATAACATCACCAACACCAGACTATAATAAATTTCCTTTATATTATACTGCTGAAAAAGAAGAATATATTATAGAAGCTGGACAATGTCTATTTATACCTAAATTTTATTTTCATATTGTTATAGCTGAAGAAGTTGATGAAAAAACACAATTAAATGTATCAGCTTGTTATTTTTATCCATCAAAAAATGACATATCTCCTCATGTAATAAATCATAAGATAGATTTAGATCCTATGAATATATTTCCAAAAGATAAAATTCTCGAAGTGACGAGAACAAAAGGTGATTGTTTTTTATCAAATTTCGTTAGACGTAAATTTCCATATGAAAATACATATTTATATATGACATTTGACGAATTTTATGAGACAAAAAATAAGAAATTGTGTATAATAGATCCTTATCACGAATTTGATAAGGCTCCTCTTCATACAGTTGATGCTAATACTTGTCAGATTAGGATGAATTTTGGTAAAGGTACATGTTGTATGTTACATTGTGACGGTATGGATAGTGCTGTATGTCAGATACAAGGTCGAAAACGCATTCTGGTATTTCCACCAAGTGAGCGTGATAAACTGTATATAATGAATCCTTATAATACAGAATTAATAGATATTATTCATAGAAACATAGTACAGGATAAATATGTTAGAATAAATACTGGAATTATAGACAAAGACATTATAAATGACATTATTTATACCATGAAACCTGATAAAATTAAAACTCTGAAATCTTCAACAATTACAAATTTATATATTAAACAACAAAAATATTATGCTCAATCTATGATTGATAACAATGAAAATATATGGTATGATCAAGTAAGTGATTTGCCAGAAAGTTTTGTTGTAATGGATACTGAAACAGGTGTACCCGAAAGAGTAATAGATTGTATGGATTCATCTATAACGGTTTTATTTGCTCTTACTAAGGGAATTATAAAAATTAATAATGTAGAACATACACTTTCGGAAGGTGACTCCATATGTTTTCCAAGTTCTATTACTCATCCATGGATGCCTTATAAAAATATGATTATTATGTTTCCAAACTTCAATAAAGAATAAATACATATATAGCATATATGGATCTAGTTTATGAAAATTCTTCAAATCTAGATGATAATTTATGTAATAGAATACTTGAAAGGTTTAAAGGAGATTTAAGAAAAAAAAATGATACTCTCCATATATCGAGATTCATCGAATGGGAAGACACAGTCGATGAACTTGATGAAAAACTCAAAAATGCTATAGAAGAATATAAAAATTTCGTTTATCAAAAACTTGGATTCAGAGTATCTTATCTTGATAATATGAAGCATTCAGATGGATATATTGTTAAAAAAATTAATGGATTAGATTGGCGTAGTGATTTTCAAAAAAATCAAAGCGATAGTCGAACCATAACTATTATATGGTATCTTAATACACGAAATTTTGATGGAGAAACTGATTTTATGTATAAAAAAATTAAACCCGAAAAAGGAAAACTTCTTATGTTTCCGGCAAGTTGGAATTCTTTTTATAAAGATCATCCTTCTGAAGATAAATATGTAGTAATAGCGGGTTTATTTAACAACAAGTGATTCTAAATTTTCTATACGTTTTTCTAAACCTTTAATTATTAAATGTAATTCCTGAATAGCACCAACGGTATGAGGAAGAATCTTATTTTCGTCAACAGTTGAAAAGTCATCTGCTAATTTTCCGTAAATAAAAAGTGGTTCTCTTACTTCATTGTTATTTACTTCGAATGTATTATCATCAATTACACTAGTTACAACTGCATAAATACCTACAGCACCTTCACCTTTATCAATATGTAATTTTATTCTATCATCTTTAATAAAACCGTGATTATCACATGTAATACGCAATCCATCGACTTTACTAGCTTTTTTCATAACAGATGGAAGAAAATCAGGATTTTTCTTAACTGCATCAGGTATAACACTTTCTACATCTTGAGCAAAAAAACCCGTAACAATACTTTCACCATTTTTTACGGTATCTATATATGTAAATCTTTCAACACCAAGTTTATTAACAGTCTCTAGATATTGTGGTTTTTCTTCTTCGTTAGTGACGCGTTTTTTTATTCTTTTATCAGAAGCGATAAAATATCTTCCACCGCTATAAACAGAATAAGCAAAATATCCTGATAAAGTTCCCTGATAAGCAGCAGCTTGTGAACCAAGAATGTAATTTACACCGTTATTAAACATCTGAGAATATCCACCACTTGGACCCATTACTGCATAAATATTACTTCCTCCAGTAATCCAGATTGGATAATTACCACCTTGTTGTGCATTACCTGCTACTGGAGCATATCCATATATATTACCTGCTAATGGAGCATATCCGTTAATATTACCAGCAGATCCAGCATAACCTACATATCCCTGATTTAACTGCCAGACAGCATGATATCCACCTTGATTTGAACCCCAGTAATGACCGGGGTTTCCAGGCTGACCAGCCCATGCCCAAGTTGATGAACCTATTCCCTGAACTGCCAAATTATTTGCATAACCTGCTGTTTGAGCATAAGTTGCATTACCAGCCGATTGAGCATAAGTTGCATTACCTGCTGCTGGAGCATATCCATTAATATTACCAGCCGATCCAGCATAACCTGCATAACCAGCAGATCCAGCATAACCAGCATTACCAGCATAACCTACTGATAAATTTCCTGGTGCAAAAACTGTATTAACATTCCCCTGATTACTTCCCCATAACCAGGATGGTGTCGTGTTTTGACCTTGCCACCCCCATGTAGAACTCGATGCACTCGTTAACTGAAGTGTCTGTGAAGTTGTAGCAACCTGAGCAGCACCAGATGTCAAACTTGAGGCAGTACCTGTCAACCCAGTACCCGGTCCCTGGAAAGACATCTTATAATATTTAAAGATTAAAATATCTGTATATTACAAATGGGTATTATTGTACCGAATTATACTAAATTAGAGTCACCTAACAATGGAGGTCTTATTACACCTACTACATATCAGAACGTTTATATTTCACTAAGATTTGAGCAAGCGAATCTTAAACATAATCCAGATGGCCAAACATATGTAGTAAATGGAATGGCTAAAGTATATCAAAATCAGACTTCAGTTTATGTTTTAGACATTATTAATTACAACTTCGTTTTGACAAAAGATCAACTTAATACACCACTGCATACACTTATTTACAATTATCTTAAATCACAATACTCAGGATCATCTAATTCTAATTAAATACTAATAATTATTAGATGTACGTGTATGCCGACTCAACAAATCGTGATACACTACTGTACCCTTCAGGAAACAGCTACACCCTTCACTTGACAACGCCAGCGAAGAGTGTAACCCAAGTTGATCTCGTCGCTGCCAAAG
>JACCDP010568259.1_pt1 | contig 10390 bp, 8 predicted proteins | sample 7445841 | NCBI WGS metagenome assembly JACCDP01 (sample SAMN15323441, study PRJNA562643) | freshwater metagenome | isolation source: river surface water | place: USA:Blue River Watershed | collected 2017-08-17
GGCATTCTTGTTGAGGCGTTCGTATTCTATTTGGATTGTCATTGTAGCTACACCAGCTGTTATTGCGTTAGCACCCAAAGATAAGCAGAGAAGGTCTCCACTGCGAAGTATTTGAGGTTTGTCTGTCATAAGAGCTGTGTCATCTATAGCTGCGGTGTCTATCGCTACTGAAGCGGTAGATATTGTGCTTACGTCGTATATACGAGTTGTGCTTGAACCACCTTTCTTCACTACGTGTGCTACTGAAGCTGTGGTTCCTGTTTGTATACGGTATGAACCCCATGCTGTGGTTGTTCCGTCTATGCTGTAAAGTCTGTAAGCTTGAAGTGTTGCGGTTGCTCCACCTGTTGCTGCGAATGTTCCGTTGGTCAATATAGATACACTTTTCACAACTATAGCACCTTTGGTGAAAGGAGTTGCTTCTGATTGTGTGAGAGGTGTTCCTTGGTCTACTATAGCCAAGATTATCGGAGAAGTTGTGCCTGCTCCTGATTTGAAAGCACCTATGTGGCTGAGGTCGGTAGCGTCATTGGTTGAACCAACTGTTATGACGCAGTAGCCTGTAGAGTCAGCGTTCAAACCGCCATCGTAGGTGTATACGCCATCTTTACCGCTCTTAGCCGAGAATATCATTTTTCCGTATTTTATAGCCATTTTTATCTTCCTTTATATATAAAAGTCTACTGTTATATTATAGCGAGAAACCAGAACTTACCCTGACTGATGAGTTGGGTGAATAGTTCAAGTTCATATTGAATGCTGACATCTGACGAGTATTGTTGAAGCCAATCTCACGATTGAGGCAGGCTGTAGCAATCTGTTGATGTGCAACAACGAGATTCATGTCTGGACTGTCCAACTTCACGAGAAGATTAGAACAGGTTTCGGATATGATGAAGGGTCTTACTCGTGCTGGTAGCCACACTGTCGTGACATCATCGGTATACTCTGTGTATACAATGTAGAACGATAGTGAGGCTGGTGTGTCAGACAAAGTTCCTAAAGAAATTGTCTCAGCACCTGTCGTAGGACTTACGGTCAAGAAATAAGGCACTGGTTGGCTCTCTGACCACTCAATAGCCCTATCAGCATTACGCTTTATCAAGTAATACTCTTCTGCTGGAGCTGAGTAATACTTCTCGTTCTTACCACTATCTGATAAGAAGAGTATCTTAGCCATATTGCTGGGAGCTGTCAAGACACCACTGGTATGTGCCAAAGAAGTCTCACGGGTGTTCCAGAGGAAAGTGTGCCTTGAGGTGAGGTAGAGAATTGTATTCTTTATTTCGTTCTCTATCTTCAACTGACCAGTGGTAGAGTTGAACTGATCGGCTGGGTCTCCAATCACAACTCTTATCTCATTCGTAATATCTGCTAACGTAAATGCCATATCATTCTCCTATGATGTCTGCTACAGTCAAAGGTGCCTTCCATGCGGTAGGTATGTTTGTTCTGTATACGAGCACTTTAGCACCTGGTTCAATACACAGGTTGTCTGGGTTCAAGAAGTATTCAGCTAACCAGTTCATAGCTTTTACGAAGTCTTCTGGTTTTTTGTGAAGGTTAGGTGCGTATGTGAAATGTATGTATTTGATACTGTCTCCGCCTTGAGGGTCCATTATACCTAAGTCGTTGGCAGAACCTCTTTTGAAGTTCAAGTATCCTTTGCCTTCTAATTCTTTCAATGCGTCCCTGTCTCTAGCACGAGCAGCACCTTCAGCACTCATTGATACTGGTGGTGGGGTTAGGAGTTTCAGCAACTCTTTTGGGGGTTGGTTCTCGTCTCCAATTCTGTTCATCTGACGACCAAGGGTTGTTGAGCCAAACTCAATATTACCTTGTCTGAGGGGACATACGAACATTATACAATTTACTACTGACATTGTGTTATATCTTGGTCTACGATAGTATATTATAAAACAGAAAAGGGACGCCGAAGCATCCCTTCTCTATTATCCGAAACACATCAACCTAAGATGTCTATACCACGGATACCTTTGATTACTGCAGATGTCCATTCGTGTCTCAAGCAGAAGCCTAAGCTGGTGCGGAGAGCGTGACGGCTGAAGTAGTAGTTTTCTTCTTTTGTTTCAACATTTCTGTCTACGCTAAAGAATACTGGTCCACGGGTCATGTGTGAGCCAACAACTACGTGAAGGGCAGCTGGGTCTACTATGTAGAGGTTACCTGCACGACGCAAGCCAACGGTTGTACCGAGGTCTTCCATAGCGTTGCCAGTGTTGATGAAGTCTGCCAAAGGAAGCAGGTTCAATGTGAAGTTTCTGTAACGAACTCTGGTTATAGGGAATTTGTAGAAACCTTCTTCTGGGTTGATTTTGCTTACACAGTTTTGGTTAGCCAAGCTGTTAAACAAGTTTTCTATCAACAAGAGAACGTTAGGAGAACAGAAACCATACAAGTCACGAGATTGAGCTTGCATACCAAGTTGCTCTGTGAACACTTTGTCAAGCACTGAGAAGCTCAACAAGCCATCTGACAAGGTGGTTACGTTGGTTACGATTGTTTCGTCTATACCTTGGAAACCAGACATGTCGCTTGTAGCTGCTACTGTTGAAGAAGTTCCCCACAAGAAAGCACCAGATATTTTTTCTATCATAGCGTGCATAGCGTCTGCTGCGTTCAAGTAAGCTTCAGGACGAGCTATGTTGCCTAAGTAGTGACGGCTAGGGTCAGCTACGTTGCCTTCTTCCCACATGGTTTCAAATGTTTGCATGTAGTAGCGTTTTACGGAGTGAGCGGTTCTCATTCTGCGACCGATACGAGCTGAAGGAAGAGTGCTGTTTCTCTTGTCGTTAGCGTTGCCAACGATTTGGATACGGTCAGCGGTTGCGTCAGCTGAGAATACGTCTACGATTTGTGTTACTGCTGCGGTGTTACCGAAAGCTACAACGTCTATAGAGTTGTCAGCGGTAGATACAGCTGTTACACGGAAACGGCTTCTTTGGAATGCGGTGTGTGACCAGTTTTTGATTATGTCGCCAATTTGGAAACGGTCTACTGGGTACATACCACCTGCGTCAGAAGTACCACTTACGTAGAACTTCACTGTGCCAGAAGCGTAGTTCATAGCAGAAGCTGCTACGGTTGTTTGTGTGTATTCTGCACGAGACATTTCGTATGTTTGGAAGTATGAGTATTCTGCTGGAAGAACGCTCATCATAGAAGGTGCACCTTGGATGTCTACACTTTTGCCGTTGCCTGGTTTGTCTATAGAAAGACCCCAGTACATTGCTAAGTCACCCATGGTTGGAGCTTTTACCATTGCTGCTTCGTTTGGGAGACGACCAGTCAATAAGAGTTCAGCTAAATATGGAAATACACCCGATTTTAACGCAGTCTTACCACGTAACAAAAACGGGTCAGTAACGTTACCAGTGTCTATTCCGAAGTTTAGAGCGTTGGATACGTTATAAAGGTTTGAAGATGTGTAATTAAAAGTCATTGATTAAATCCTTATAAGTATTGGACTACTATATTATTATAAGGGCTTAATCAAATTTGCCCCGACTTATAAACCCATTATTTCTAAGTCAGCTTTCAAGCGTTTCATTGTGGGTGGTAGGTTCACTTCAACTGCTGTGGATGTTGCTCCACCACCAATAGAAGCTATTTTCTTCTGTGCTGGTTTTGGTTGAGGTGCTGGTTTGGGTTGTTCTTGGACCTGTGGTTGAACGAACTGGTGCACCACTGGTTTTGGTTCTTCTTTCTTTTCTTCAGGTGTTGCCAACTCTCTAACCTTCTGAGCTATAGCAGAACTCTTAGCCAAAAGAGGATTCAATGGTTTCTTACCTGCTTTTAATCTTTCTAACAGTAACACACCTGCTTCTTCTTCTATGAACTTTCCGAGTTCAGCGAGTTTACGTTTGCCGAGACCTTTCAATAGTTTGGCTTCTTCTGGCATAACATCTAATAACTCTTCGGACCATGATTCGTAGTTTTCGTTCCATGTATTAGCTAGTTGTTCAGCATATTTGGTTTCTTTCACAGCTGGTAGTTCTTCGTATCTGCCCAATTCTGCGGCTTTCTTTTCTGCTTCGTGCTTCTCGTCTATAAGACTTTGGATGAGTTCTTCTATTTTAGGGTCTATTTTACCATCTTCAAAAGCAGCATCATAATCTGCTCTGGATACTTCCCATTTAGCAGCTAACAAGTCTTTAGCGTTAGCTTTTTCTGCGATAGGTGCGGGAGGTGGTGGCAATACAGGTTCTGGTTGTTTTTCTTCCACTTCCTCTTCCTGCTCCTCAACCACTGGTTCTGGCTTTGGTTCTTCTGGAGCAGGAGCTGGCACTACGCCTTTTAACAGTTCATCAAATATTTCAAGCATTGTTTCAATATGGTCTACGACTATATATTATAATGAAATGCCCTTACCCATCGTTTCCTCTATTGGTGGAAGTTGTCCTGCTTGACCTGTTTGGTCCAAACCCACACCTGGTTGCATCATTAGGTCCTGCTGTGTCATACCTGTAGAGCCTGTGCTCATAGAAGTTGGTGCACCTAATGTAGCGTTTTGTTCTATGTTCCTGGTCTGGTCTATCATAGTCAAGAGACGGGCTTCTGCGAGTGTCATGACAGATTTCTTGAAGTAACGACCTATATCCTTGATACCAGCTTCCGTAAAGAACTTCTTGACCAGTCCAAAGATGTCTATAGTGCCTGGGCTCATAGCTTCTAATTGGAAACCCATCTGTATAGCTTCACGCAACGCACCGAGGGTTATAGATTTGTCAGATGAGCCAGCTACGGAGGTCGCTATCTTTATGGTTAGCGGGTAGCCTATACACATCAACTCTTCCTGCATAGATGCACCAGTGGATGTCTCTATAGAGGCATACTCTAGAGGCAAGAAGGCACGGTTGAGAAGTATGAGGGCATCTGCCGTGTTCAGCAAGAACTCTTCAAACTGAGCGATGTAGGTGGTCATACGAGACATTGACATACCTATCAAGCTATCTACACCAGACAGACGAGCAGACTTGCCGATGTTGCCCATAGCGAAGTCAGACTGACCCGTGATACGCTGCATATTGTCATACACCATAGCTTGGACGTTCAGCAGGTTATTGTCCATCTGTTCCATCGGGAAGTTGAATATAGAGTTCGGGTTTATCTCACCTTCTACTACGATAGGCATACCAGGGACACGGTTAGCTATCCTTTCCAAAGGGATGTCACAGTTAGCACTGATAAGATGGATAGGGTTGACTTGGTTGCGTAGAGACCTCATCATAATGTTCTGGAGTTCGGTCATCTTACGTTGCTCAAACTTACAGATGTTTACGAGACTTTCGCCAACGATACGGTCGCTGACAGGGTCTGGTATGAAAGGGATAATAGGTATTGGCATACCTGGGACTGGGCTACTACCTTCGTATACCAGTTCAAACGATGCTCTGACTACTGATGCTGGGTCTTTGAATTTGGTCATCATGCCTACAAAGTAAGAACCATCTCTGAAGTAGTAGTGGAACAACTCCACTTCGTTGAGAGCTTCTTCAGCTACTGTGTCGTCTGTACCAGGTATCAAATCCTTGATACGGTCAAACTCTGTGTAGTAGTCGTCTTTCAGCTTCTGTGTGTAGCCAAACTCATCCAAACCCAACTCATATCTTTCGTTAGCTACGGCTCTGGACACACGCTCTTTGCGGATAACATAAGGAACATCTTTCCAACGGGTGCAAGCAGGCATCAATATATTTGATAGCTTTTCTGCTTTGAAGTCTGGGTTGGATACCGTGACTTCTTCATTTTCTTGGCTGTATACCTCTGCGTCAACTACGTCTTCACCAGTTATACCAACCTTGTCTTGGTTCACGGTCTTCTTGAGTGTGCGTTTGGGGATGACCATCGTCTTCTCTTCCCAACCTACGGACAAGAAAGAAATACCGTATATAAGACCATCCTTTACGACCTTGAACATCTCTTGTCTGAAGTCGGTAGCCTGTATCTGCATGTTTATCAGGTGAGCTATGCGGTCAGCTGTCTCAACGTCTACACCAAGTGGTGATATCGTGAACACATCATCCTTAGCAAGATAGGGTTGTATCAGCTTGTTGCCTATGGATTTAACGAGAGCGTTCAAGTCCATGCCAGGGTATATGCTCTCAGTGGTCCCAAAGAAGTTAGCTAATTTGTCTCTAAAATCTTCATCTCTACCTGAATAAGCATCCCAGCAGTCCTTGTATGCTTTCTCTTGTTTTCCTTCAAGTGTAGCTGAGTATATGTCTTTGAACAGGTCAAAAAGAAAAGAAGCCCTATCTTTCTTGGACATTTTGCTTAGGGCAGCTATTGTCTTGGGACTCTGACCACCGTGTTCATATGCTAAGTTGTAGTGGTTAGGGTTACGGTCTCCAGCGGGCAAACCATTTCTAAACTTCTCTTCTTCTTTCATTTTGTAAGATATTCAGTATACTCATATATTATATCGCCCTGTATTGGTTTACAGAATTGAGAACATTTTGACGCATATTCGTGGCTTTGAGGAATTCCATGTGTTCCTTATAATCTTGAACATATCTGTTCAGTTTGGCTATACGTTCAACCAGATAGCGGAAGCAGTCAGACCAGTGGTCATAGGGACTGTCATAGGACACTTTGCCAGTGCTTTCGGTGAATTTGGTTTGGTATGACCGAGCATATTTATAGCTAAACTTACAGCGTTCTTTTATCTTGAACACCTGCTTGAACACCAAATCCTGACAGATCGGGAGGGTCATATTCACGGGGTCTCCCTTGGATGGCTCAATGTATATCTTTCTCCTCGCAAAGACCACGGAGAGTGCATTGGTGCTCTGGACACGTCTGCCAAGGTATTGTTTGTCACCGTAGCAGTATTTGGGTTTTCTCACTGGTTCGTTCTTGTCAAATACGTGGTGTGGGCTGACACGACCATTAGGTAGCATCTGACCATCCATCTTGAAAGGTAGGTCCAATTCCTTGCGTTTCTTGTGGATAGCGTTAGCCCAAGCCTCGGGTGATTCATCAAACAGAATAATCTCGTCCTCCTGAACAATCTCTCCGTTGGACCAGAGCTTAAAGAAGCAACCAATGAAGGGGTCTTTGGCACCAACACCAAAGTCATAACTCTCTGCCCAAGCGAAGTGTTGAGCCTGCTGGTAGACGGGCATAGCCCTATATTCCTCTGGGATATATTCGTTATCTACCAAACATTTCTCTATACCCTTATACACAATACCCGTGATACTCTCTATCTGACCCAACACACGGACACGGTAGTCAGCACTATCTTCACCGAGGGATATCTTCCTGTGTTCTATCACATCCAGTGGGACAAACGGGTTGTCTATCATACCTGCCGTGATAATCATGATACTGGGCTTCGGCTCAGCTATATGCTCCAGTGCTCGCACGCAGACCCAAGCGTGTTCTGCCTCAGCAACAGTAGCTAACATCATAAACTTGGAGTTCTCGGTAGTGGTACGCATCGCAAGCTCTTTATACAAGGCTTCGGACACAGGTTCGTCTGATATCAGCAAGTGCGGACGGACACCAACGTTACCCGAGGCTCCCTCTTCAGCGGACGCAAATGTCACTTTGTTCCCACCCTGACGACAGGTTATGGTCTTGATTATATCACCATCACGACGTATGTGGTATCTCTGCTTGTCTTCCATACCAGAAATTCCAGATATGCCGTTGTCAGTCATCTTCTCCAGATAGCCCTGTATCGTAAGCTTCTGGGTGGACCAAGATTTAGATATAACGTGAACGTGGATAGGCTCATTAAACATCCTACAGAAAGCGTGGTCATTGTTCAGGATGTAGACAATAGTCATAGCTACAAACGCAGATTTACCGACTGAGTTAGCAGCCAGCACAAAGATTTCTTTTAGTTCCTTGTTGGTCATTGCTTCCCAGACCTTATGTTGCCAGCTCGGACCACCATCTCTATTGTCATAAGGATACCAAGCCCTGTGAGGAAACTTGCCGTTTTGGGTCAGTTTGTTCTTCAGGGCTGTCTCAAGCTTATGTTTTAATGCTAGTCTTTCTTCGTCGGTAAGCATATTATGAACCTCTTACATTCTACATGGAAAACCTTGTCATTCACAGAGCTTTCCAAAGTAGACACTGCTTTTATCATCTTTTTAGGGTCAGTGACGCCCGCTACGTAAACACCACTCGCAAGGTCTGCACCGCTTCCCAATGTGTAGAAATCACCATTGAAAGCAGTGACTACAATTGACTTGGTCTCAGCATCGCAATCAACTATATACACATTTTCAGACCGCCTGAAAGCTATAATGACAGAAAAATCTTTCCAGTCCAAAGTTTCTACGGTGGACTTACAGATTTGTTGCATCCACGAAAGTGAAGAAAATTTAAGGATATCAGGCAAGGTTATACGAGCTACACCATCATCTTCGTCACAATCCTCGTCGTCTCCCTCTAATTCAGGTCCGAAGTAATCTTCCTCATCCCTCTTATAGAAAACATCGTCTATGGTAACGAATGTTTGGTTCAGGGCGTCTAAGAAGGTTTGTGCTGAGGAGCACCCTACACAACCAGCAATGAAGTAGTTGTTGGATACTACCTTCTCATGATTCTCATTTACAATACGGGTACCACTGAGTAATCTACCATCCGAGTAGATATGGTGGCTCTCTTTGCTCTTTTTGTAGATTACAAGTGACATATATTTACCCCTACACCTTTATATTATCATAGATCGCCTTCAATCTTATTATAGCTGTGTTAGTTAAAAATTCGGATAAGGGCATAAGTTTTGGGTCCAGGTCCTTCCTCATACCATAACTGTGCATCAAACACTCACGCTCTATCACTGGGAGAACACTCAACTTTGAGTAGAGGTCACCGTAAGGACCATCTAAACTCTCATCCAAGTCTATGTCATACGTTAAATATCTTTCAGGTATGAGCTCAGAGGTGTCATCCCCAAAGGTCTTATAGTCATTGCTAATTTTATCGTGAGGTTGACGGCATACTCCGAAATTACCAGCTACGAACTGCTGGATAGCACTGAAGATAAAGAAATACGCAAAGGAGGATATTTTCACGCCTTTCTCTGGGTCATACTTCTCTAGAGCCTTGAGCAATCCAAGCACCCCTTCTTGGACCATATCATCTTTGACATTATAGTTTACGTCGTCCATCCCTTTGAAGTTGTGATAGAATTTGGACACGATCTTGTTTATCATGCCCATATTCTTCTTAATTATCTGTTCCTTCTGTGGACTAGTGAAATACACGGCTCTCCTAGTCATTTGACTTCTCCTTCGGGGTTCAAGTCAGATGTAGTCGGACTTGATACGGCTGGAGTTACGACTACTCCGTGTGCTTCACGTATTTGAGCAGCAGTAGTCTCAAGGAGCCAGTCAATGCATTCTGGTGGTATGGGGGCATATTGTTTCAGAACAACTTTGGTATTTTCTTTTATCTCATCAAGTCGGTCCGACATCTCAAGTTTGTGCCATGTGGCATAAAAGTCATTAAGAAAATCCTGACTAACGTCAATACCTATGATTTCTTTGATATTTTGTTTCACGGCACGAGTATAGCCTTCTCTGAACTTGTTATTCTCTGTATTGGACAAGTTAGCACCATGTCTTCTGTAAAGAACTAGTGGTTGAGGGATATATATAATTTGACCAGCTTGAGCAAGACGTGAGTTCATTATAATATCGTCACCTATGGTGGTGAAGCTTGGGTCAAATGCGTTAGATGCTGCCTCAGCTGTCATCATCGTGCAGGGCTTATACATAGCAGCACCAAAGAATAATGCCTGTGCCTGGAGATTGACTACCGTGCGTTTAATAGACCCTTGTAGGATTTCATCGTGTAATTGTTGGTCCGACTTGTTGGCGTGCTCCCCTACTTTACAGGCATTTATTATCTCTTGAGTGATTGTAGGCAAGGCAGCTTTGGCAGAACGACCAGCGTGCATTATACCGAATTCTAACTTGTCGCAACCACACGCAGATACTTTGATACCATTCTTCTTAGCGTCATCTAATGACTGGACTTGTAGCTCAAAGCGATTATACACGGACATATCGTCGTCATCGTGTAGAGCTATATATTCTGGTTTGAAGTGTTCAAGAGCATACTGAATACCAACTATACAGGAAGCAGAACAACCAGTTTTACCAGGTGTCTTGATGTAGGACAAACCAAAGTTTATCTTCTCGGCAGCCAATCTGTGAACGAACGCAAACTTGTCTTTCTTCTTTGCGTAGTCCATAGGCAATCTTGGGTCATATGCTATAGTGGGCATAGTCTTGTGGGTAGCCATGAAACCCACTAACTGACGGAACATACTATCAGGTTTCATATCATCACTGTCATCTACCAATATAACGTTAAAACCCCGCATTGACTGGTTATTCAGACA
>JACCDP010326071.1_pt1 | contig 10389 bp, 9 predicted proteins | sample 7445841 | NCBI WGS metagenome assembly JACCDP01 (sample SAMN15323441, study PRJNA562643) | freshwater metagenome | isolation source: river surface water | place: USA:Blue River Watershed | collected 2017-08-17
AGGAGCTATGGTGGTGCCGGATTCAGTCGTCTGGGCCCCTTCAGTCCCGCACCGTGTGCGTTCGATACAGCTACGTTCCCGCTCTCTCTCCTCCTCGCCAACATTCTTTTCTTGCCAAATCGGCCGTCTCGCACGAGCAAACCCACAACAGATTCTCACTTGATTTCCTCCCCAGCTCGATCGTGTTCTCTTGTAATCTTCCTCAGCAATATTTCTACTACAACGACGACGACGAGTTTGAAAAAAAAAAGATCAAAACAAACAGGGCCGCCAGCAGGCCGGTTGAATGGACGATTGCTTCTTCTATTGGAGTCTGTGACAAGGTCAATATAAGGTACGAATCGTGTGTACGACAACAACTGGCCCTTTCATTGCTTTCACTACTTGTTTGTACTCCAGATTTAGGTTGTCGCAATCCGAAAGCCTCATCTTTGTTGTTACTGAGCCGTTGCCGCCGCTGAATCAACAACAACATGGCCGAAGGTTTCATTTGCTCGCGATTCAGACGTCCGGCGTCGCCTGTTCGCCAAGACTCTTTTCCGAAAGAAGAGCCGCCTAAGACGAAGAAACAACTGGACGACGAGCAGTCGATTGAAAAGAGGACGCTCAACATTGGTTTACTGAGCGAAGCCATCAGTTCGCTCATCCTTTTGCCGGTAAGCTCTCCTCATTCACTATCTTTTTTTGCCCATCTCTTTGAGTATAGCGGGCAGAAATTGCCGGCCTATTAAGATGGGGGACATGGTCATATATGTAATGTATAGAAGAATCGATAACGACGGCCGAGCATGAAAAGGCGACGTGCTTCTCGTTAGGATGAGTTCCGCTTTTTGCACGAATGATGATGGACTCGCCGGATCGAATTCCGTCGGGGATATCTCTCTCTCTCTCTACCCCAACAGAAGATGATGTGCGTCGTAATGAGCTACTCTTCTTCATTGGCTTGTCGCTCACCGTCTTGTGTTTCCTATCGAAGACACGCGTCTTGTAATAGGTCGTCTAGACGCGATGCGCCCAGCAGCAGATGACCTGTCTGATTACTGGTGGATGGCACTGGCCATTTTTTCCTATTCGAGCCAGCCCAGAGAAGTGGTAGATGTCGAGAACGACAAGATTCATTGGGCCATTTAAGGACATGGACCAACCGACAGTCGACCGCACTACATGGAGAGATAATCCCATAATTTACGGTCGGAAGCCAATGGAATATGGGGCCATGGGGCCATCTTTTGCTGTGCTGGCATTTTTAGTAGTACTGTACATAGTTGACGAAGAAGTAGTCCAGAAGTCCAGATAAGAAGCCGGTTGTTGATTTATTGACTCGTTTTTCTTCTTCTTCTTCTTCTTCTTCTTCTTCTTCTTCTTCTTCTTTTCTTGGTGAAAAGAAGACTCAAAAGAAAGAGATATAAAAGACCGGGTGGATCGAACCAGGATTGCCCGGCTGGGCCATTGCGTGGGCGGTCCGATGCTGAAGCCAGGCGATACGTTATAATAACTGACACGCGAAAGCTTGGGAGAGAGAGAACGGGCAAACTTTTGATTTGTTTCTTCTATTCCTCGTATCGGACGGGCAGACGGACGGAAGAAAAGAAGAAAAAAAGTTGATTATTCCATCCATGTTTTTTTCCCCCCCCGTTCCTTCTTTTGATTCCACCATTTCATGCAACTTGACTTTCTTCTTCCCTCCTCTGCCCTTTTTCGGGGAGTTTTATTCGACCAACTCACTTTCCGATGATGAAGCATAGAGGGCAAGAATGGCACATCGGCTGGGCAAAAGAAAAGAAGAAAAAGAAAAAGCGCAACGTATATTTCTCCGAGGAATCTCTTCATCATATTGATCTGTAAGAGGAAGACGACGCTACCCGTCGCCTATGATCCGGTCCTCCTCCGTCCTTGTTGGCCTACCCACCATCTTTTTTTTCGTCATTATTATTATGATTCGCAGACTTGGCTTTGACCGAAACTCTGGAACGCTCAGGGAACCCTCGGGATCTCTCCTAGTTTTCTTCTTTTTGATTCGTGTCGGTTTTACTCCGCTGAAATTGGATTCGGTGGTGGGGCTGCTGTATCATTTCTCCCGCCGTCTATTTGCTGTCGGATTCGCGAAGAGATGTGTGTCGGAGAGTAATAATATCGTCGTTGTTTTGTCGCCTTCCTCGTGTCAAACAAGTTGGCGGCAGCACAGCTGCATAGTAACGCCTGGCCGTTGCGTGGCCGCCCAACTTCCCTCCTTCTTTTTTTTATTATTATTAGGACAATGTCAAATCGGTGGGCAGGCGAGGGATTTGAATGATCCATTGAGGGAATCGTATCGAACCGTCTGTCTCTCTCTCGGCCAGGAGAACTGTATCAATAACTAAACTGGGTAGTTGCATTTTTAAAAGGAGCGAAAGACAAAAAGAGGGATCTTGTGGATGGGCAAAAAATAGGCCGGTAGGAGCCCACCGGTTCTAGTGGCTGGAAGACGAGATTACCACGCATCTGAGAAATGGGCGGGAGAGAGAAGAAAAATCAAATCTAATCCCGCAAAGAGGTAGAAGAAGAAGAAGGAAGGCAACATGAAAGAAAATCGACTGACTCCTGCTGCTGCTCCTCCTCCTGATCTCGCCTTCTTTAGAGTACCTACTACTAGAACGTCGGAGCTGGAGAGGGCGAGATAGAGAGACTTACTCATCTTTTGTGCATTGAAGCATTCAACTTTTGGCAAAGCTCTTTTCTGTTGTCTTGCTCATCTCACGCACTTCCTGACGCGCAACCGGACGACGTCCTTTTGAGAGAGAGAAATGAGAAACAAGGAACGTGGCGATCGTGTTCGGAGGCCCAAGTGATTGCCAGAGCGTGACGATATACACTTGGAGATCCCCAAAGTGACAAGGTCGTCGTCCTTCTTTTGGCTTCGCCCTGATGACACCTAAGCCCTTCTGTGTCGCACTGGAGGCAGCGCCAATTCTTCTACTCTTTTTTCTTTTCTTTTTTTTTCAAAAAGAAAAGAAAAGTCGCTGTAAGACTGGGAACAGTTGTTTGTACGTAATCATTATACGAATGGCCCTTTTGATATCTCCTTCACCCGTTTTTTTTTCTTTTTTGGAAAGAGGATCCCACTTTGCATTGACATCAAGTTTCCGTGTGCCCCAGTTGGCACCAGTCGTCCACCGGCTGCCGGATTTAACGCCAAAAGACTGGCCATTATTTAAAAGAGCCGAGCAACAAATACTACAACAACAACTTGCCTCTTTCTGGTTGCGCTGACTTTATTTTTATTTATTTTTTAAGCTCTCTGCCATGAAGTTTGCCCACTGCCAAACTTTTACGTCCGGCTTTGAAAGTGGACCTTCGGTTGAGACCAAGGAGGAACTCTTTTTTTTTCTTCTAAATGTCCGTCGTCTTTATTGGCGAAATGGGACAACTTGATTCGTTGCTTTTAGTGCACGTCACCGGGCCAACCCGAAACACAACACTACTAGCACCTAAAGAGGGAAATCGAGTCAATCTTTTTCTCTCTCTCTCTCTTTGGCGGCGGCGGTGCCGTGTCTCGCATGGCATAATGCTCTCCAGATTGGATTAGAATAGATATACTATGTCAACCGGAGAGGAAATGAGGCCAAAATCTTTTCCATCGTCGTCGTCGTCTTTTTCCTTATTCACTCACCTCCTCCTCTATACTAAATGGATCCTTAAAACAGAATAAGGGGTCCCCAGAGCTGTTAGTTTAGTGGCGACGGTATATACGAGGAAAAAAAAAAAAGAAAGAAAAAGCTCCGCTGATGTATTCCGAGTCGGTGGTTTGCCTTTCCGCGAAAGTCAACGAAGACGACGAGGCAAAAAAACAAAGTTTGACAACGAGACCGCGGCGCAAGTAAAACAGATTCGTTCAAATACACTTGACGTTTGCTGGTGACGTCTCGCAACGAGAAGAAGTCGGTCCTCCGTTTCCCTTCGCCCACTTCTATTATGGAAGAATCCAATCGGATGGCTAAAGTAGTAGTGATGGAACCGCCAGTAGTTCGTCTCGATGCATTCGATTACTTGTCGCTAGACGTCCTCTAATACCCTACTACCGGAACGGACGCGCCCGGCAGCATTTAATGGAAGAAAAGACGGCCATCTTCTACAGCGTATCTTCATTTGTTTTTTTTTTTGTTTTCTTCTTCTTCTTCTTGCCTTTTCCATGTGTCCGTTGGGCTCCTGGCCGGATCTCTACGGGATTGACTGCCTCTGGTCGACCGATGGATCGTGACAGGAAAGTTGCCTGCGCCGTGCGGTGAACCAGTGGGATCGACTTAATCCACCCGACGACGCCGGAGGACAACATCACTTGAATGACGCCCGGTAAATATCATTAAGATGACGGCCATTATAGAGTAGATTCCTTTTTCCTCTTTTTTTTTTTTTTTAAACAAACTGCGTGCGGCATTTCTTGTGTTGGTGATTGGGCCGACTGTCGGAGGCCGGTTGAGGCACTTGTCCGCTTGCGGACAGTCTCAATGGCCTCGAGGTTGGACCATTTCATCTATTGACAATCCTCCTCCTTCTTTCTTTCTTTCTTTTTTTTCCTCTATTCTTTTCAATTTTTGTCAATAGCACCCACGTTGCCATCCTCTCTCTGTGTATAGACATTTCTAGATTGGCTATGTGTGACTGGCTCTCTTTTTTTTTTTTTTACTTCTTCTGTGGATTGATTCTTGTCTTGGTTTGATTAGATTGGCGACGGAGATGATGGAGAAATCTACGGCACAACCCGAATCACTCTTTCTGCACAGCTGCTGGGACGCCACTAATCATTTGCCAGGTAAACTCCGCCACTGCCTTCTTCCTTTCCCCAATTTAATTTCACTGGGCTGTGAAAGAAAGGAAACAAAAGCGCCGACAAAATAACGAAAGGGCTCCCAATTTGACGGTTGCTAATCGACAGTTCGTGATTCAAAATCCAATTTCCCGCTAGGAGCAGAATAGTCGATGTATCAGCACCGTTCCCTCTTCTTTTTTATTTCCTCCTTTTCTGACGGCGAAATAATGATCTGATGGAACTAAATGGTTATGACACGCTCCGCTAGTCATCCGCTCATACTCTAGTCTCATAGCCTATTGGGCTCTGCTAACTGCTATATTCGTGTTTTGTTGTGCGGAGAAGAGAGCTGGATCTCTTTTGGGCGTCGCGGTGGCGCACCGATCGCGCACCGGGAGCGAAATCGATGCATCGTCAGTTCGCTTGTAGATCAAGTATCTCATCTATGTTGGTATACGGAGGCGGCGAAAATGGCGTCAAGAAAAAGAGATTGAGGAATCATCGTTATTGATGTTGTTTGTTGTTTCGCGCTCTGTCGAACTTTTGCGCCCGCTCGCTTATTTATGCACACAAAATCCCGTCTCTGACGCTGTCGCCATACCATAGCCGACGAGAGAAATGGAGAACATGTGCGATAAAAAAACTGGCTCTTGCTGCTGATGCATTTTCTTCTTCTTCTACGTTCCCACACAGAGAAAGAGTGAATTTCCATGGCCTTGTCAAAAGTGCTTATCGCGCTGCTGTGCGATATAGACGCCTACCGAATAGCTACGTCAACATCTATTCCGGCTCTCTTCTTCCTTTTGACTTCTATGTCCACTGCATATATTGACTCGTTTTTCTTTTTCTTTATGGACTTCCGTTGACTGTTTTCCTTTTTCCTTCTTCTAGTGACAATTGAAATTTCCTATTTTATTTTATTCTCCAAATAGAATTCCAGCGGAGGCAGTTTCTGGAGCGGATGGGCGAAGCCTTTCTACTGGCGGTGTTGGATGAATATTGCGGCGCTCTACAATCGCTGGGCAGCGATCTATTCGGCTTCCTTCAGAATTTGGGAAGTGTTTACCAGGAGATGAAGACGGCCGCCGGCTCCAGAGAAGAAATCGCCTCAACTGCCGCCGTCGCGAACCACTACGACATTTCCTTCAGCTGCGTCCCCGAACAAGGCCGGCTGACGCTGCACTTTCGCACGGCCGTGGCCGCTTGCGGTTACCTCTGGGCCGGGATTCTCAAAGTAAGGACGGTCATCGTCGCTGACTTTTGATTGGCTTCATTTTCATTAGTCCGTTTGACCGCGTTGACCGTTAATTACGCCCGAACAGATTGGAGCCGTCGTATAACCGCGTTATGTCAGTCTGTTATTAATGACGGGCGATGGTTACTTGTATATTAGAAGCGACTCTCATTAGCGCCAGTTTGTCCGTCTTGTTAAGGAGCACGATTGCACTAATTGGGCTCCCCTTTGGTACACTCTCACAGGGGATCGCCACGCACCTGTTCCGTGTCGGCGTCACCATTCGCGTCACCATCTACGAGCTCAAGTCGAAATCGGCCCTGCGCTACCATTTCTGCTTCTCTCTGCCCATCGTCGAAGAGGTTGTTGACGACGCTCTGATGATGAGCAAGACGAGATCCTTGGTTTGCTTCGAGGACGCCGTCGCCGCCGCTGATGAACAGCACTCGACGACGACGACGACCACTCGGCCGCCGTTCTGTCCTCGGCCGCAACTCGCCGAGATGCACAGGGAGTCTCTGCGCTCTTTCGAATCAGAAACGTCGACTTTCAGCCAAAATATCGGCACGTCGACGTTCTGCAAGGCGTTCCCCTGGCACTTTATGGTGGACCGCAACATGCAGCTGGTCCAGCTAGGCGTCGGCTTCATGCGTCTCTTTGGCCCTGAAATGAAGAAGATGGGCCGACATTTGGCCACCTATTTCCAGTTAAAGAAACCGACCGTCGAGCCCAACTTTGACAAGATCCTTAAAAAGGCCAACAGCCCGTTCGTGTTGGCCGTTTGCCACGTGACAAAAGACAGCCGCAAAACCAAACTTGAGGTGAGTTTTCTCTGTCGGAAAAAGTAGACTCTGATGGTAGTACTAGTGGGTTCAATGTAATCAGCCGCCGCATCAGCCGCTTGATTCATCAAAGATGCACAAGTTTTCAGTTGCCATGACAACCCAACTTGCCTTCTATTACTACACCTGCTGCTGCTGCTTCACTCTATGGCATGCACTTTGAGCATTTGAAGTTTCGGGGTCGCGAGGCTCAGGTGAATTATCGTTACGTTTGTGTCTCTCATATCGTCTGTCCCCGAGCGTCTCGGCAGCCAAATGACTCCCTCGAGCCTCATCATGCCGCACCGTTGCAAGTAATTGGATTTCCGCCCCACTAGGTGGATGAGTTTCGTCTTCAATCAAAGGTCCTATATATATACCTTGGCGCACGTTTGTATCTATCTGAAGTCGGTTTAAGGCCTACAGTTTCCAATGATTGCAAAACTACCTTCGTAGTTATGCTGCATAAATAGAAAGTAACGAGAGACGCAACAACAACGACGGCAGCAGCAGCAGCAGCCAATATATCTGTACTACGGACGTAGATTTGTTTGGATTGATTCAACCTCTTTCATGTTTGTCGCCGACAGGGTCTCGAGTTCAAAGGACAAATGCTCTATTGTCACGAGTCGGATTGTCTCCTATTTCTGGCATCGCCATTGGTCGACGGCCTGGAGGCTCTGACGAGTCGAGGTCTCTTCATTTCGGACATTCCCATCCACGACGCCACCAGAGATATCGTCCTCGTCGGAGAGCAAGCGCGCGCCCAGGTCTGTCGCCTCTTTGTTGCCCTATTCAAGTGTTATTCTAAGAAAGGACGGATCGGATGAGACTAAATCGCCGATTAATGGATGAAAACCGAGACGGCCGATTCATCACCCGACGATTCTAATACGTGCACAGTCCAGTCTCTGACTGGAAAACGCTGGCGGAGCTTGTCAAATGAGACGGAAAGGACGTGTTGGAATGGAGTAACTGGAAGCGGCCGCCCTTCTTGTATAGGCCTTCGTTGACGATGTGGTGGTGTGGTTTGGGTTGTCATCAATAACGATGATAATCATGGACGGTAGATGGGGAAGAAAAGGAGGAGGAAGCCGTGATGAATCGCTGCAATCCTCGTCTCATCGGGTTAGATGGTCTAAGCACATTTTCAAAGGAAGCGTGAGTAGTGAGAAAGCTTTTTCACGCTCTCGTACCCTGGAGAGCAGCAGCGCCAACGTCCTCCACTCTCTAGCTGCCTTATGTTTCATATATATACCCTTGATGACGACGTCGTCGTCGTCGTAGTCTGTCGGCTCTCTTTAGACGCTTTTGCTTCCATTTTCTTTCTTTTTATTCTCTTGGATGAGTCTCTATTTGAAAGACGGCCATACGAGAAAAGAAGGAGCCGTAGTCCAGTAACGATCGATAAAGACGTCTCGGTTTTAACGACCTTAACGAGTGTCTCATCAGTCCCTCAAAGTGTAACACTAGTACTGACGTATCAATCGTGGCCATTCTTGGCCTATCCAATGTTGGACAGGCGCTCGTTACCGGGTACAAAATGATTGAAGACCAAATTGAGGAACGTCGTTATAAATTCACGGACTAGGACCCGATCGATATATTTTTTTTCTCCATTGGAATTCGATTGGAATAAAAGCAGATTTGGAGAAATATATTGAACAAATGTCGATAGTTTGAGGAAAAAGATTGGGCAGGATGGAAAAGACAATCGAAAGTGGCTGAAGCCGGTCGTAGAAAGTGGCTTTTCGTGACCAAGTACCTCTTCCATCTCTCTCCACGCAAAAAAAAAACTATCAGTTGGATGCGGTCGAACAGGCGGAAACGTGCCGGACGCTGGATGTTTGTACACGGGGAAAGATGATTGCTGTTGCGGCCGTTTGATGTTCCCCCGTCGGCCGTCCCAATATAAATTCTAGTCGAATGGTTGTAGTAACATGTCAAATTTCATGTAAACGCAGGACGGACTGAAACGTCGCTTGGACAAGTTGAAAAAGAACATTGAAGAAGCCACCGCGGCCGTTGAACAGGAACGCGAGAAGAACGTGTCCCTTCTCCATCTCATTTTCCCGCCCGACATTGCCAAAAGACTCTGGCTCGGTAAGGTTTGCTCCGTCCATTTGGCTAATCAAATCTCTTTTCTTTTCTTTCTTTTCTTTTTTGGTCTCTCTTCTACTTTTACCCGTTGTTCCGCTTTCTTCCAATTGCCGTCTCAAGTTTGGCGAAAACTTTTGTCTTATCGATTAATTCATTCGGTCAATGAAACGAGAAAAAGGCGTTGCTTGTTGTAAGTTGTACCCGCCGAGTTCAAGACGAAAGTATCATTATCTTCGAAGGAAAAAAAAAAGGAGCGCCGAGATGTGGAACTTTTTGGTTTGTTCCGGATAGTAACGAACCCTAGAAAGAGAGGAAGACGGAAGTCAGCATCGTATATACGTTGGTAATCCATTCATTTTCCGCATCTGGTGGAAAGGGTCGAGAGTTACGCGTGCGCGCGGCCTTTGTACATGCAGCACTGGAGTTGTCGATCAATGCTGATGATCAAAAAGACTATGGCCGCCATCTATTTTTCTCTTTTCTTTTTCTTCGCCTTTTGTCGCCCCGCTGACGGGTAAATAATTAGAAAGGTGAGTGCAGCCGTTGGGTATTTGGGACCGCACCTCTTGATATACAGCGGTCGGAGTGAAATAACGAAGTGCTCTCTGCTGGCGTTCCGGAATCTTTTCTTGTTTGTGAAAATTTCATTCCCTGTTTACTCGCGTCGGCTGAGGAAGAAATTCAAGTTTTCCGTCTGAACCAGTGGAAAAGCGAGCCGCTGGGCCGACATACTCGAAGAAAAGGAAAAAGAAACCGTCAGCAAAACGAATGTAAACAAGTTACCGTCTGCCTCAACTCCCCCAGCTCTTTGATGTCGTTTCCCTTTAAAGTTACTCACAACACAATCTTTGGGAAGGAAATAATAATAAGACGAAGAAAAGGATGGGGGGAAAAAAAGAGATCTTCCACTGCTGCATCTTGTAGACTATTTCCTTTTCAAAGTCAATAATAGTTTAGGGTTTCCAATTGAATATTGGCTCCGTCGGAAGCATTGATGACTTGTCTCTGTGAGCCTAAAGCAATAACCCCCTTTACCCAAGGACAATACTGTGCAACCCATTTTGCCACTTTTTTCCCGACTTCCTTCCGTTGCTTCTATATATACATGGGCAGAGCAGAGGAAAAGAAAGAATCTATAAAGAAAGATGAAAACTTTGTATGTTTTCTTTTTGGGTTGAAAAGCTTGGTGGATCAGTGAATCTCTTTTGGTCCCGCGCATTACTTGCGCCTGATGGGAAAATGGCTTGCGGCCTCAGGGAGATGGTCTTGCTCCGTACAGTAGTCTTTTGTTGTCTGCCAGACCTGGGTGGGCCAAAAGGAGAAGCGAATCTGGATGAGCTTATGTGTCGGCTCACGTAGCCAATCCCACGAATCCGCCTCCGTCCGTCCGCCAACATCCATCCATCCACCGCAGCCGCCTTGTATATCCTCATCTAATACAGCCGTAG
>JACCDP011051281.1_pt1 | contig 10388 bp, 9 predicted proteins | sample 7445841 | NCBI WGS metagenome assembly JACCDP01 (sample SAMN15323441, study PRJNA562643) | freshwater metagenome | isolation source: river surface water | place: USA:Blue River Watershed | collected 2017-08-17
GCCGGCTTGTCCTTGGCCTTGGTGCCCGACAAGCTGCGCATCTGGATGCGGTCTTTCGCATAGGCCAGCGCGTTCTGGTAGGCCACCTCGGTCAGGCCCAGCGACTGCATGCCCACGCCGATGCGCGCGGCGTTCATCATCACGAACATGGCCACCAACCCCTTGTGCGGCTCGCCCACCATCGTGCCCACCGCGCCGTCCAGCACCATCTGGCAGGTGGCGTTGCCGTGGATGCCCATCTTGTGCTCCAGGCCGCCGCAATAGATGCCGTTGCGCGCACCCAGCGAGCCGTCGGCGTTCACCATGAACTTGGGCACCACGAACAGGCTGATGCCCTTGCTGCCGGGGGGCGCATCGGGCAGGCGGGCCAGCACCAGGTGCACGATGTTGGACACGAAGTCGTGCTCGCCTGCGCTGATGAAGATCTTCTGGCCGGTGATGCGGTAGCTGCCGTCGGCCTGCGGTTCGGCCTTGGTGCGCAACAGGCCCAGGTCGGTGCCGCAGTGCGGCTCGGTCAGGCACATGGTGCCGGTCCATTCACCGCTGGTGAGCTTGGGCAGGAACATCGCCTTCTGCTCGGGCGTGCCGTGCGCATGCAGGCATTCGTACGCGCCGTGCGTGAGGCCCGGGTACATCGTCCATGCCTGGTTGGCGCTGTTGAGCATCTCGTAGAAGCACTGGTTCACCACGATCGGCAGGCCCTGCCCGCCGTAGTCGGGGTCGGCCGACAGCGCCGGCCAGCCACCTGCCACATAGGTCTGGAAGGCCTCCTTGAAGCCCTTGGGCGTGGTGACTTCGTGGGTGGTCTTGTCCAGGGTGCAGCCCTCTTCGTCGCCGCTGATGTTGAGCGGGAAGATCACCTCGGCGGCGAACTTGCCGCCTTCTTCGAGCACCGCATTGATGGTGTCGACGTCGACCTCGGCGTGCGCGGGCATCGCCTTGTATTCATCGGTGACCTGCAGCAGCTCGTGCATGACGAACTGCATGTCGCGCAGGGGCGGGGTGTAGGTGGGCATGTGCTTACTCCTTTGGGTGATCGGCAGATCGGCGTGTGGCGCGCCGTCTTGAGGGTGGATTGGCAGATGGCGCGGCCGCCGCCTGGCCTGCCGGGGTGGCGTAGCGCTGCACCACGCTGTCAAAGCCGGCGCGGGCGCGATCGATCGAGGCGCTCTGGCGCAAGAAGCGCGCCTCGTAGTGCAGCGCGAGGATCAGGCCGTGGATTTCGAACAGCACCTGGGCCACGTCGGCGTCTGCGCGCAGGTGGCCCTCGGCCTGGCACTGGCGCAAGGCGCGCTTCATCGCGTCCATCCACGCCTGCACCATGCTGACCAGCGCATCGCGCACCGGGCCCGGCCGGTCGTCGAATTCGACCGCGCCACCGATGTAGATGCAGCCCGAGTCGATTTCCACCGAGGTGCGGCGCATCCAGTTCTCGAACAGCGCGCGCAGGCGCGGCAGGCCGCGCTCCTGCTCCATCGCAGGAAAAAAGACCTCGTGCTCGAAGCGCGCGTGGTATTCGCGGATGACCGAGATCTGCAGTTCCTCGCGCGAGCCGAAGTGGGCAAACACGCCCGACTTGCTCATGCGCATCACCTCGGCCAGCGCGCCGATCGACAGGCCTTCCAGCCCGATCTGCGCAGCCAGGCCGAGGGCGGCATCGACGATGGCGGCCTTGGTCTGCTGGCCCTTGTGCAGGGCCCGCGCGCCGCGCTCGGGCGCATCGGCCGCTTGGTCAGCAGCCGGGTCGGCGCCGCCGCCGGGCGCGCCGGCAGGCGCAGAGGGAATGCGGTGGGATGGCATGGCAGGCACAAAATAGAACGACCGTTCTATTTTGCACCATGCCGCGGCCCCGCGGGTGAGCGGGGTCAGTTGCGGGGGGCGTTCAGCGCTTGAGGCTGAAGGCCACCACCTTCTGGCGCTGCTCGCCCAGGCCCTGGATGCCCAGCGTCATCACATCGCCGCGCTTGAGGAACACCGGCGGCTTCATGCCCATGCCCACGCCGGGCGGGGTGCCGGTGGTGATCACGTCGCCGGGCTCGAGCGTCATGAACTGGCTCACATAGCTCACCAGCTTGGCCGCGCCGAAGATCATCGTCTTGGTGCTGCCGCTTTGCACGCGCTTGCCGTTCAGGTCAAGCCACATGTCGAGCTTCTGCGGGTTGGGCACCTCGTCGCGCGTCACCAGCCACGGGCCGATCGGGCCGAAGGTGTCGCAACCCTTGCCCTTGTCCCACTGCGGGCCGCGCTCGAGCTGGTATTCGCGCTCGGACACATCGTTCACCACGCAGTAGCCGGCCACATGGTTCAGCGCGTCCTTCTGGCTCACGTAGCGCGCGGTGGTGCCGATGACGATGCCCAGCTCCACCTCCCAGTCGCTTTTCTTCGAGCCCTTGGGCAGCATCACGTCATCGTCCGGGCCCTGGATCGAGGTGGTCGCCTTCATGAAGACGATCGGCTCTTTGGGGATCGGCATGCCGGCCTCGGCCGCATGGTCAGAGTAGTTCAGGCCGATCGCCACGAACTTGCGGATGCCCGACACCGGGCAGCCCATGCGCGGCTTGCCCTTCACCGCCGGCAGCTTGGATGCATCGAGCCTGGCCAGCTTCTTGAGTGCGGCATCGCCCAGCACCTCGGGCGTGATGTCCTTGACGACCTTGCTCAGGTCGCGCAGCTGCCCTTGCGCATCGATGAGGCCGGGCTTTTCCTTGCCGGGGTTGCCATAGCGAACGAGTTTCATGGGTTCTCCTTGTGATGAAGTCAGTAGGTCGAGCGTCCGCCCGACAGGTCGAACACCGCGCCGGTGGAAAAGGAACATTCGTCGGTGCACAGCCAGGTCACCATCGCGGCGATCTCCTCAGGCGTGCCGAAGCGGCCCATCGGAATCTTCGACAGCATGAACTGGATGTGCTCGGGCGTCATCTGGTCGAAGATGGCGGTCTTCACCGCCGCCGGCGTGACGCAGTTCACCCGGATGCCGCTGTCGGCCAGTTCCTTGCCCAGCGACTTGGTCAGGCCGATGACGGCCGCCTTGCTGGCGCTGTAGGCGCTGGCATTCGGGTTGCCGTCCTTGCCCGCCACCGAAGCGATGTTGACGATGCGCCCGTGGTTGTGCTCGCGCATCCACGGCACCACCTCGCGGCAGCAGTAGAACAGGCCGTTGAGGTTGACATCCATCACCTGCCGCCAGCCGTCCACCGGGTAGTCCCACACCTTGGTGTTGGGCCCGGTGATGCCGGCGCTGTTGATGAGCGCATGCACCTGCGCACGGGCCTTGCGGGTGGCGGCCACGGCCGCCTGCACCGACGCGTGGTCGGCCACATCCACCTGCACCGCATCTGCTGCGGCGCCGATGGCCTGGGCGGCGCGCTGCGCAGCCGGCAGGTCGCGGTCCCACAGCGTGACGCTGCCGCCCGAGGCCACCAGCCGCTGCGCGATCGCCAGCCCCAGGCCGGTGGCACCACCGGTCACGATCGCGTGCCGGCCCTTGAAGTCGAGTTGGTTCATGGTGGGTGCCGCGCCCGCGTCAGATCGTCATGCCGCCGTCGATGTTGTACGACTGGCCGGTGACGAAGGTCGATTCGTCGCTGGCCAGGAACACCACCAGCGGCGCAATCTCGTGCGCCTGCGCCAGGCGGCCCATCGGCTGGCGCGCGATGAAGTTCTTGCGCGCCTGCACCGGGTCGTCATACGCGTTGATGCGGTCGGCCAGCGAGGGCGTGTCCACCGTGCCGGGGCAGATGGCGTTGCAGCGCACGCCCTTGCCCACATAGTCCATCGCCACGCTCTTGGTGATGCCGATCACCGCCGCCTTGCTGGCGCTGTAGATGAAGCGGTTGGGCAGGCCCTTGATGCTGCACACGCTGGCCATGTTGATGATGCTGCCGCCCCCGCCTTGCACCATCTTCGGCAACGCCGCCTGCATCATCCAGAACTGCGAGCGGCAGTTCAGGTTGAAGGCGAAGTCCCATTCGGCGTCGGTCGCCTGCTCGATGGTGCCGTTGTGCACGAAGCCCGCGCAGTTGAACAGCACGTCGATGCGCGGCAGGGCGGCCACGCAGGCGTCGATGGCCTTGCGGTCCAGCACATCCAGTGCCTGCGTGCGCACGTTGGCCACGCCGGCGTAGCTTTCCAGCAGCTTGGCGTTCACGTCGGTGGCGAGCACCTGCGCGCCCTCGGCAGCCAGCGCCAGGGCGCTGGCGCGGCCGATGCCCTGGCCGGCGGCGGTGACGAGAGCGGTCTTGCCCTTCAGTCGCATGGGAATGTCTCCTGTGACGGTGTTCTTGTGTGGCGTGGATTGTCGGCCACCGTGCGGCAGCCTCCGGCACCGGCCGGGCCCCGCTGCTCAGGGTTTTGCCTGATGCGACGGCCAGAAGGCGGCTGGCATCCTGAGGCCATTCTAGATTGGTCAGACCTCTTGACCAGTCCCCGCCAAGCCACCCGCCCCACTTGCTGTTGCCCACGCGACTCGCCATGCCGCTTCAGACCGTCGAACCGCAGCGCCTGTACCGGCAGATCGCCGGGCAGCTGCGTTCGCTGATCGATCGCGGCGAGTATGCGCCGGGCACGCGGCTGCCCGCCGAGCGCGACCTGGCGCGCCATCTGGGCGTGAGCCGGCCCTCGGTGCGCGAGGCGCTGATTGCGCTGGAGGTCGAAGGCGTGATCGATGTGCGCACCGGCTCGGGCATCTATGTGCTGGAGGCCACCAAGCCAAAGCGCCCGGCGCGGCCCTCGAGACCCAATGGAGCGTCGGCTGCGCACTCGACCAAAACAGCAACAGCGCCCGCCGGCAGCGGCTCCGACTGGGGCCCGCTGGAGGTGATGCGTGCGCGGGCGGTGGTCGAATCCGAGGTGGCCGCGCTGGCGGCACGACACGCCCGGCGCGCCGACACCGAGCGCATGGCGCAGGCGCTGGAGCAGATGCGCGCCGAAGCCAGCGACGGCCATGCGCCGCGGCTGGGCGACGAGGCTTTTCACCTCGCCATCGCATCGGCCTGCGGCAACGACGTGCTGCGCGACACCGTCAGCCACTACTGGCAGGCGCGCCACAGCGCGCTGTTCGAGCGGCTCACCGGCTATTTCGAGAACCCGCCCTCGTGGCGCGCTGCGCTTGCCGAGCACGGCGCGGTGCTCGAGGCCATCCGCTCGCGCGACGCAGACGCCGCGCGCAGCGCGATGCAGCGCCACCTGAAGAAGGCGCACGACCGATACAGCGCGAGCTGGCGCCGCGCCAATGTGGCCTGACATCGGCAGGCGTCATCCCCAGCCCAGCATCCCCACCCTGAAAACCAACCCAGAAGGAGACAGCGATGAAGAAGCGTTTTGCAATCCAGGCCCTCGCGGCCGCCGCGCTGGCAGCCGGCAGCCTGGCCACCGTGGGCGTGGCCCAGGCCCAGACCAAGCTCAAGTGGGCGCACGTGTACGAGACCTCCGAGCCGTACCACAAGTGGTCGGTGTGGGCCGCTGACGAGTTCAAGAAGCGCACCAACGGCAAGTACGAGATCCAGGTGTTCCCGGCCTCCAGCCTGGGCAAGGAAAGCGACATCAACCAGGGCCTGCAGCTCGGCACGGTGGACATCATCCTGACCGGCGCCTCGTTTGCCGCGCGCTCGTTCCCGCGGCTGGCCGTGAGCTACTACCCGTTCACCTTCCGCGATGCGGACCATGTGCTCAAGTACGCCAAGAGCGACGTGTTCCGCGAGCTCGCCGAGGGCTACAAGCGCGCCAGCGGCGGCAACACCGTCACCGCGATGACCTACTACGGCGTGCGCCACTCCACCACCAACAAGCCCTTCCGCAACTGCGACGAGATGAAGGGCCTGAAGATGCGCGTGCCCGATGCGCCGGCCTACACCGCGCTGCCGCGCGCCTGCGGTGCCAACCCCACGCCGATCGCCTTTGCCGAGGTGTACCTGGCGCTGCAAAACGGCACGGTGGATGCGCAGGAAAACCCGCTGCCCACCATCGAGGCCAAGAAGTTCTTCGAGGTGCAAAAGCACATCGTCCTGACCGGCCACATCGCCGACGCGCTGCTGACGGTGGTGTCGCCCTCGCTGATGGGCCGCCTCACGCCGGCCGAGCAGAAGCTGTTCTCCGACATCTCGCAGGAGGCCGCCGAGAAGGCCAGCCAGGAGATCCGCAAGCGCGAAGGCGAGCTGGTCGACGAGTTCAAGAAGAAGGGCATCAACATCATCACGGTGGACCGCAACGACTTCCAGCAGCGGGTGCTGCGCGCCATCGACTTCAAGTCGATGCAGCTCGAGAAGTCCGACTGGGACCGCGTGATCGCGATCCGCTGATCGCCCGCGCATGTCGACACCGATCGACGAACTCCCCCGCGTGATGGGGGATGACGGCGAGTTCCACGTCCAGGACGAGGCCGTGGAACTCGCCGGCACGCCGCCCGAGGCCTGGGTGGGCCTGGCCTTCTTCTGGCTGCTCGGCGGCGTGGTGTTCTACCAGTTCTTCACCCGCTACGTGCTCAATGACTCGGCCGCGTGGACGGAGGAGATCGCGCGCTACCTGCTGATCTCCACCGTGTTCATCGGCGCGACGATCGGCGTGATCAAGAACAACCACATCCACGTCGACTTCTTCTTCCGCTACATGCCGCACGGCATGGCACGCACCATGTCCACGCTGGTGGATGTGCTGCGCATCGCGTTCTTTGCCACCGCGGTGGTGCTGACCCTGATGATGATGAACAAGCTGGGCAACAACTCGCGCATGACCATGGTGAACCTGCCGATGAACCTGGTGTATGGCGTGGTGGCTGCCGGCTTCGCGATGATGACCGTCCGCTCGGTGCTGGTTGCACGCGTGCACTGGCAGCGCGGCTACAGCGTGCTCGAGCGGCCCGACACCACCATGCAGGACCGCTGAGGCCCCATGCTGAAGATCCTCTTTTTGCTGCTGATGAGCGGCGGCATTCCGGTGGCCGTCGCGATGGCCGGCTCGGCGCTGATCTACATCCTGTGGAGCGGCAACCTGCCGCCCTTCGTGGTCATCCACCGCATGATCGGCGGCATCGACAGCTTTCCCTTGCTGGCGGTGCCGTTCTTCATCCTGGCCGGCAACCTGATGAACAACGCGGGCATCACCACCCGCATCTACAACTACGCGCTGGCGCTGGTGGGCTGGCTCAAGGGCGGCCTGGGCCACGTCAACGTGGTCGGCTCGGTGGTGTTCGCCGGCATGAGCGGCACCGCCGTGGCCGACGCCGCGGGCCTGGGCACCATCGAGATCAAGGCGATGAAGGAGCACGGCTACGGCACCGAGTTCGCCGTGGGCGTGACGGCGGCCTCGGCGACGCTCGGCCCGATCATCCCGCCGAGCCTGCCGTTCGTCATCTACGCGATGATGGCCAACGTGTCGGTGGGCTCGCTGTTCCTCGCCGGCATCCTGCCCGGCGTGGGCATGGCGCTGCTGATGATGGTGACGGTGGCGTACTTCGCGCACAAGAACAAGTGGGGCGCCGACATCAAGTTCCAGTGGTCGCGCGTCAACAAGGCCCTGATCGAGACCGCGGTGGTCATCCTGTGGCCGGTGGCGCTGTGGCTGCTGGTCACCCGGGTCGGGCTGCCGCCGCAGGCCACGGTGATGGCCGGCATCGTCGCGCTGTTCGTGGCCGACCGCGTGTTCGGCTTTCAGGCGGTGCTGCCGATCATGACGCCGGTGCTGCTGATCGGCGGCATGAGCACCGGCATCTTCACCCCCACCGAAGGCGCCATCGCCGCCTGCGTCTGGGCGCTGGTGCTGGGCTTTGCCTGGTACCGCACCCTGAGCTTTCGCATGTTCGTGAAGGTCTGCCTCGACACGGTGGAGACCACCGCCACCGTTCTGTTCATCGTGGCCGCAGCCAGCATCTTCGGCTGGATGCTCACCGCCACCGGCGTCACCTCGGCCATCAGCCAGTGGGTGCTGGGCTTCACCAAGGAGCCGTGGGTGTTCCTGCTGCTGGCCAATGCGCTGATGCTGTTTGTCGGCTGTTTCCTCGAGCCCACCGCGGCCATCACCATCCTCGTGCCCATCCTCGTGCCGATCTGCCAGCAGCTGGGCATTGACCTGGTGCACTTCGGCGTGGTGATGGTGCTCAACCTGATGATCGGCCTGCTGCACCCGCCCATGGGCATGGTGCTGTTCGTGCTGGCCCGCGTGGCCAAGCTGTCGGTGGAGCGCACCACCATCGCCATCCTGCCGTGGATGGTGCCGCTGCTGGCCACGCTGGCCCTCATCACCTACTGGCCGCAGTTCGTGCTGTGGCTGCCCAACCTTGCGAAATGACTTCTTCTGCTTCTACCCTGCAGCTGTTCATCCGGCTGCATGCCCACGATGATGTGGTGATCGCCCGCAGCCAGCTGGTCGGCGGCACCGCGGTGGAGGGCGTGACGGTGCGCGGCCTGGTGCCGCCGGGCCACAAGCTGGCGGTGCGCGCCATCCCGAGCGGCCAGCCGGTGCGCCGCTACAACCAGATCATCGGCTTTGCCAGCCGCGACATTGCCGCCGGCGAGCATGTGCACACCCACAACATCGCCATGGCCGACTTCGAGCGCGACTACGCCTTTGGGGCCGACCTCAAGCCCGAGCCCGCGCGCCGGCAGGCCAGCTTCATGGGCATCAAGCGCGCCGACGGCCGGGTGGCCACGCGCAACTACATCGGCATCCTCTCCAGCGTGAACTGCTCGGCCACCGCCGCGCGCGCGATCGCCGATCACTTCTCGCGGCAGACCAACCCGAGCGCATTGGCGGACTTCCCGAACGTGGATGGCGTGGTGGCGCTGACGCACGGCACCGGCTGCGGCATGGACACGCAGGGCATGGGCATGCAGTTGCTCGAGCGCACGCTGGCCGGCTACGCCACGCATGCCAACTTTGCCGGCGTGCTGATGGTGGGCCTGGGCTGCGAGGCCAACCAGATCAACGCGTGGCTGACGCACAGCCACCTGAACGAGGGCGACAACCTGCGCGTCTTCAACATCCAGGACACCGGCGGCACCCGCAAGACGGTGGAGCAAGGCATTGCCATCGTGCGCGAGATGCTGCCGCGCGCCAATGCGGTGAAGCGCGAGCCCTGCGACGCGTCGCACATCACCATCGGGCTGCAGTGCGGCGGCTCGGACGGCTACAGCGGCATCAGCGCCAACCCGGCGCTCGGTGCGGCGGTGGACCTGCTGGTGGCGCATGGCGGCACCGCCATCCTCTCCGAAACGCCCGAGATCTACGGCGCCGAGCACCTGCTGACGCGCCGCGCGGTGAAGCGCGAGGTGGGCGACAAGCTGATCGAGCGCATCAAGTGGTGGGAGAACTACACCCGCATCAACGAAGGCGAGATGAACAACAACCCGTCGCCCGGCAACAAGGCGGGCGGCCTGACCACCATCCTCGAAAAATCGCTGGGTGCGGTGGCCAAGGGCGGCACCACCAACCTGCAAGCGGTGTACGAATACGCGCAACCGGTCACCGCCAAGGGCTTCGTCTACATGGACACGCCCGGCTACGACCCGGTCAGTGCCACCGGCCAGGTGGCGGGCGGCGCCAACATGATCTGCTTTACCACCGGGCGCGGTTCGGCCTACGGCTGCGCGCCATCGCCGTCGCTCAAGCTGTCGACCAACACCGCGCTGTGGCAGCGGCAGGAAGACGACATGGACATCAATTGCGGCGAGATCATCGACGGCAGCGCGTCCATCGAGCAGATGGGCCAGCGCATCTTTGACCTGGTGCTGGCCACCGCCTCGGGCACCAGGAGCAAGAGCGAACTGCACGGCTACGGCCAGAGCGAGTTCGTGCCCTGGCAAGTCGGCGCGGTGATGTGATGGCGCATCGCATTGCAGCTGACGCCCTGCGCGCGAACGCATCGGCCTTGTTGCGCGCCGCCGGCAGCGCCGACGCCGAAGCGCAGCAGGTGGCCGAGCATCTGGTGCTGGCCAACCTGAGCGGCCACGACTCGCACGGCGTGGGCATGCTGCCGCGCTACGTGGACGCGGTGCTCGAAGGCGGGCTCAAGCCCAACCAGAGCGCGCAGGTGCTGCTGGACACCGGCGCGTTGCTGCGGGTGGACGGCCAGCGCGGCTACGGCCAGGTGATCGGCGCGCAGGCAATGGAGCTTGCGATGGCGCGCGCCCGTCAACACGGCAGCTGCATCCTGTCGGTGGCAAATGCGCATCACCTGGCGCGCATCGGCCACTACGCCGAAATGGCGGTGGCGCAGGGCCTGGTGTCGATCCACTTCGTGAATGTGCTGTCGCGGCCCATCGTGGCGCCCTTCGGTGGCGGCGACGGACGCTTTGGCACCAACCCGTGCTGCATCGGCATCCCGATGGCGGGCCGCGAGCCGTTCGTGCTGGACTTCGCCACCAGCCGCGTGGCGCAGGGCAAGATGCGCGTGGCCC
>JACCDP010110908.1_pt1 | contig 10387 bp, 8 predicted proteins | sample 7445841 | NCBI WGS metagenome assembly JACCDP01 (sample SAMN15323441, study PRJNA562643) | freshwater metagenome | isolation source: river surface water | place: USA:Blue River Watershed | collected 2017-08-17
AAAGGAACGGGTTCGTCCAATTCAAACCAATTGATGACTTCTTCTTTGAGGATACTTGGGGCAAATGGCCTAAAGCTCTCTCTGCGTTTGATTTTTAGATTGAGTATCTCTTTGGCATCGTTGCGGCGCGGATCAGCAATGATAGAACGGCCACCCAATGCCCTTGGTCCGAATTCTGCTGGTCCATTGAACCAACCCACAACACCTCCATTGGTTAAACAACTTACCACAACCGGGTATAACTCTTCATCCTTCAACTCACGGTAGTTCAGATTTAATCGATCACATTCCGCTTTGATATATTCATTTGTGAAATGACATCCAGTATTTGCATTGAATACAGCCCCACTCCTCGATTGTTTGGCCACCATGTGATTCACCCAATATGCACTGCCCATACTAATTCCTGCATCATGACCCGCACTTGGGATATATACTTCTGTAAAGGGAGTATTCCGCGTAATCTTCCCGTTGGCCACACTGTTCTGTGCAACACCTCCCGCGATACAAACCTTGGTTAATCCCGTCTTTTTATGCAAGTAATTCAATACATGAAAAATGATCTCCTCGGTATATCGCTGAACGGATGCTGCCAGATCCTTATGGTACTGGGTCAATTCTTCTTCTTTCTTTCTCACTTTGCCGAATCTCGCCTCCATTTTCTCGTTGAATAAGGAATGAACCAAGGGCATGAAATCATCGGAATAATAAACGTAGCCTTTGTGGGGCGATTGAAAATAACTCAAATTCAAACGGAATAATCCTCCTGGGATTAACTCCACTACATCCCGCAACAAATCAACGTATTTCGGTTCACCATATGGTGCCAATCCCATCACTTTGTATTCATCACCATAATAGGGGAAGCCCAACAGTTGGGTCATGGCCGTGTAAAAAACACCCACAGAATGTGGAAAATCAATATCTTCTAGCACTTCAATGTGTGTTCCTTTTCCGCGTGCCAACATCGTTGTGGTGAAGTCACCCGCACCATCGATGGACAATATTGCCGCCTCTTCGTATGGAGATGGATAAAATGCGGATGCTAAGTGACTGCGGTGGTGTTCGACGTTTTGAATCTTTGCTTCCAAGTCTGAAATGGAAACCGTTGGATCCACTTTCTGTAATTCGCTGGCAACGCTGCTGATCTTTTTCGCATTCGCGAAGCGATTCACGGCATATTTCAATACGTGAACCGGTGACTGCAACATAAACGCAATTTTCCTATTGAATTTAGCCTTTGGATCACGACCAATACAGATATAATCAACATCCTTAAGGGAAACCCCGGCTTCTTTTAAACAAAAAATTATCGCTTGGACTGGAAATCCAGCCCAATGCTTGGTACGTGTAAAACGTTCTTCTTCAGCAGCTGCAATGAGATTGCCATTAACTAGCATTGCGGCTGATGCATCGGCGTGGTATGCGTTTATTCCTAATATTATCATAAAAAAAGTTTTCGACTAGCAAATCTATAAATAATGTAAATATCTAATTTTATGAACAGGGTTACATTCGACTATTTAATTTTGACCCCTCATGATAAATTAGTCAAGTAAAATTAGAGTTCAAGGGGTTTTCCCCGCAATATTATGAATTATTTTTGTGTTACATAACTCATTGAAAGGTTATGACTATCATGATTGTATTCCCAATAGAAATATAGAATTTTCTTTGACTAGGCCACCAAGAAAAACAACCAATCTATGTAATTTTACAAAACTTTTTTAAATTAAATATAAATTAATTTTTTAATTTAAAAAATCTCAAAACACCTAAAATAATCGCGACTAACACAAATGTCTTTACAAGGTTGTTGAACAAAAGCATAAAATCAATACCACTTCCAACAAAACTTTCCAAAAACAAAGGAGTGAATATTAAAATTATATTATCTGTTAACGCTCGTTGAGTAAAAAACATCTCAACTTGCGAATAGAAAATACCAAATAAAAAAAAGAAACCAAATGATCCAATTTTACCAAAATTCAAATAACTCTCACCAAGGTATCCAATATTCATACTGGTTGAGCCAACCATAGTCAAATTAGTGAATTTTTCAATTTTATTCCGACCGCCAGCTTTTTCTTTGTTCAGATTCACAAAACGAGGGACAAAAGCATCAACCGCGGAATTCAAAATAGTATTTCCTTTTTGGAATTCAACTTGGGACGGCACTTTTTGCATGACTGCCGATACTTGATATGCTTGATTCAATCTGAGAATTGTAGGCAAGTAATAAACACCAGAACCAGTAATGCCTTTTGACTCCAAATCCAAAGAAAAACTTCCCGTACCCCAAGTTTCAGTTCTGCGTTCGATCTTATAATTTTGCAACACAACAATAAAAAATCCACCTATTACAGCACCCAATAATAATTTGAAATAAAAAAATTTGAAATTAGAAATTAGTATTTTTCGGCGAATAGCAAACAAAATGAGGAAAATTAAAACAACTAATAATGCGCCAAACATACCAGTAATCATTACACGATAAATCAGCAAAAAAATGGCAAATACAATTTCTTTAAAGTACTTTTTTCTGTCAATAAAAAAAAATGCAATACCAATAGAAGATAACAGCATATCAAAAAAATGTGCGAAAAAATCAAGACTATTCGCAATTAGCAACGAATAAAATCCGGCGAAATAATAAAGTCTTCTCAATATGACTGCGTCAAACGTGAATTTATTGGTTAAAAATCTATTCCAACCATCATTAGTTATTGGCATTATTCGATAGCCGAGATACACAGATTGCATTGATATAAAAGCAAATGGCAGATATTCCTCGACTTCCGTTACGACATATAATGATTCACCAGTAATAAAATAATCACTAAAAAAATATTTTAAAATCGCGATTGATATAACATTATCTATTAAATAGATAAACGAGAACACATCAAATAACGGCAACTTGGTTTTAAAAGACTTTAATATTAAAAAAAATCGAAAACTAGAATATAAAAGAACTAATAGAAACCAAAAATCTAAGTTCACACCAATAAAGTATGAGCTCAGGGAAAACAAAAATAATAAAAGCAAAAAAACCACTACGAATTATTATTATAACTCTTAAATTTTTTTACTGAAAAAATATTTCATAATATGCCATTTATTAAAAACTAAAAAAAAGATTTAAAATTATTGTAAGTACCCAACAAGTCAAACCGGAAAATAGAAATACAAAGTCTTTTAAGTAGGATTTTTTTAACTTTCAACATCAATAATATAGACACCGAAAAAAATAAATATTTCTTGAATTTAGTCAAAAAATATAACATTTCTTTTACGTCGCGATTTGTCCTATACGATTTAAAAGTTACAGAGGTGTCGGAAATTCTGTAATTTGTCAAGCTCTCCGCGATGTATATATCATAATAGCCTTCAAGTATTGAACGTGCATAAAAATCCGTGTCACCATATTGTGGCAAATTAGCGTCAAATCCATTGATTTTATTTAAGCAATGCATTTTAATTGCACATCCTGAAACATGAAATGAACTGGTCGTTTTTAGAATAACATGGTTGAACTTCCTACGCGGATCAGGGTAATTATTAATTATAACTTCCCCGCTAATCGAACCCGTTTCTAGGACACCTTGTTCATTGAAGATATTAAAACTTGACCAGACCGAAAATAAATTATCATTGTCATTTTTTTCGATTACATCTATTGATCTTTGCAACCAATCCCTGTGTGGAATATCATCTGCATGTAATAAGAAAAACCAATCGAATTGATCGCGCACGGAGGTATAAAAAAAATTCAATGTACCTCTTTCACCCAAGTTTACATCATTTACGATAATGTTCAATTCCATCGAATTATTGGAAAACTCATTAACCACCTCCCTGGTTTTGTCAGTTGAACAATCATCGATTACATAAACCGGCATTCGATTCCAGATTTGCTTGAGAGCTAAATCAACACCTTCTAACGTTTCAATAATAGTATTTTCCGAGTTAAACGCTGGTATTACTATACAATATCTATTCATTTAATCAAAAATCAACTTTTACCTAATGAAATCAATCAACATTTTAGTTCTGTGTTTATAGGTGTAATTATTCTCACACTTCTCGCGAGCACGCAACCTTATTTCTTGCCGTTTTTGAAAAGGCAAATCCATAATATTTTTCACCAATTCAGATGCTTCTTTAATATTTGTAAATAAAAAAACTTCTAATCCATCGTCAAAAAACTCATCATGATCTGGAGTTTTGGGAGCAAGCATAACCCCCCCCGCTCCCGGAATATCAAAACTTCTCATATTATGGGTATTCTGATTATGAGGACGCAATAAATTCAACTGCACCATATACTTCTGAAGTGCCTGCCAAAAATCTTCACCATATAACGAAAAACTCACATTGATTCTTTTTGCTAAATTAAAGTCAGTCCAATTCTCCCCAAATACATCTATCTCTATGCCATGAAGAGATAGTTCATTTAAAAAATCAGCTCTATGCCTATCTCCATTTCCTATAAAGCACAACTTCTTTAACTCCTCTTCTTCTTTGAGTACGTTATATTTAAAGCCATAATTATCAAATCCAAATGGAATTCTTTGACTTACTATACTATTTGCTCTTAACATATCAACAGCATCCGTTGCATAGGAGAAATAAATATCAAACAGTGCCACACATTGTTTGACATTACTGTTACCGCTTCCTCTTCCTGAGAAAATATATGGATGATCCGGATTATAATTATACACTTTTATTCCAATCGATTTCAGCCAATAAATTGTATTATACTTTATTTCCATTCCCTTAAAGATAATAACTACTGAAGGTTTCTTTTTTAGTACCATCTCTCTGAAATCTTCTTGAATGCGCGATATGATTGACGTCATGCCCAATCTATATAATAATTTGTGCAATACAGATCTATTATAAAATTTTAAAAAAATAGATTGGGCAGGATAAATATCAACAAGGTACCCAAAAGAAATTAATTCACGCTTAAATAATAGTTCAAGCGCTGCCTTATGATTTGAACCAACAATTATTAACTTATGCAACCTAATAAATAATTGGTAAGTTTTGAATACGTCACAACAAAATAATAATCGGATGAAAATTTCAAATTTATATTTTTATAATTTCCTACCATTTTAATTAATGCTGAATTATCATTTGTCGACATTGAATAAATTATCGAAGCATTTTTGTGAGAGAAAAAATTTGAGAATATCGGTCTTTTATAAGCCAAAAATTCACTGACCTTATGATAATTGGTACCCTTGCTCTGATCTTTTTCAACATTATAACAAATTAAAAAAGCATCCATACGGCGTAACTCCTTTGCTAGTATCTCACTGCGCAGCATCCCGTGCAATATTACATTAGGCGCTTGTTGTAGAACTTCAATAAATACTGTAGTTTCCGCATCTAAAGAACCACCAAGATTTGAGTTATTGACTTCATACGCACCAAAACATTCAAAAAGTAAATCAGTATGTGATTTTATTATTTCCAGAAGTACAGGTCGATCAATATCAGGTCGAAGGAAGTTACCGGACAGCCCAATTCTGACAATCTCATCTTTTTTGACAAAAGGTTTTTTGCCTTCTACAATGAAACAATCAGCAACACCATGGTCAATTAATAGTTTTTGGGTATTTGGCGTATTGGGGTATTGATCCAAGATCTCTTGAGCAATTGATACCAATAAATTTGCTCCATCAGCGGCCTTCAAAGCATCTGATGTTAGTGGCCAATCGGCGGCAAAGAATATTCTCTGTGCGGTTTTAGAAAAATACTTCAATGGCATAGCATTCGATAGGTCAAAAGACCAAACTAAATCAAAGGGGCCAAGTTGTTTTTCTAATTTTTTAATATGCCTTTTGATAAACCAATCAAACATTCCTTTCAAATGAAATTTCAAATTGTAAGGAACATTAATTTGCTGCTTTACGAGTTTTACACCTGCAGCATCGGAGGTCGATACATTAAATGATGTTTGATTCCATTTCCAAGAAGCTTCTGTTGGTTCTAGGAAAAAGACTTTATGACCCAATTTTGCTAGCTCAATGGCATAATGATGTTTGGTGACACGCATAGTCCCCCAATGCTGGGGAGAAATGAGCAATACCTTCATCTTTGAATCAAGCATAGAAAACTTTGATACTTTCTGCAATGTAATTAATTTGCTCAGCACTCAACTCTGGATACATGGGTAAGGAAAGCATTTGGCTAGCAGCCTTGGCCGCATGCGGAAAATCAGCGATGGTATAACCTTCAGATGCGTATGCTTTGAGCAGTGGCAGTGGTGTTGGGTAATGTATCGCTGTTTCTATTCCAGCTGCTTCTAAATGGGCTTTTAGCGGATCGCGATCCTCACTCAATATGATAAATAGATGATAGCTGTGTTTGTTGTTCGGTTTTTCGGGAATACACATAATTTGTTTAATGCCTGAGAGAGCTTCTCTGTATAAAGTTGCATTGGTTTGGCGGTCCATTGTCCAACGCTGCAAATGAGGCAGTTTGGCGTTCAATACTGCAGCCTGTATTCCATCAAGTCTGGAATTGATACCTTCAATTTCATGTTCGTGTTTTTTCAACGCGCCATGATTGGCATACATCCGACACTTCTTAGCCAAATCAGCATCATTGGTCACAATGCAACCGGCATCGCCGTAGGCGCCCAAGTTTTTACCTGGATAGAAACTAAAAGAACTAGCAGTTCCCATTGTACCTGCAATTTTTCCGTTCGCTTCCGAGAGGTGCGATTGCGCACAGTCTTCAATTAAAAATAACTGATGCTTGTCGGAGATATTCTTGATGGCCTCAATATCGGCCATTTGCCCATGTAAATGGACTGCAATAACTGCCTTTGTTTTGGATGTGATTTTCTGTTCTAATTGAGTCACATCCATACTCAAATAAGTTGGTTCGATGTCAACAAAAACCGGCTTAGCACCTGTTTGGCCTATCGTTTCAGAACTTGAAATCCATGAATTTGCTACTGTAATCACCTCATCCCCAGAACCAATTCCCAATGCTTTCATGATGATATACAAGGAATCCGTACCATTGGCACACGAAACCACGTTTTCAACACCGAGTAAGGCGCCAAAATTGGCTTCAAAGGATTTCACTCCCGCACCACCAATAAATGAAGTGTTTTCAATTACATTTTGTAATGCAGCATCCATATCAGTTTTGATCGAATGATACTGCGCTTTAAGATCTACAAATGGGACTTTCATTAATCTATTGTTCTAATTTTTTTCGCTGGGTTTCCAGCATAAATTCCTTTTTCTGTGATATCCTTTGTTACAACACTACCCGCCCCTATGACAACACCATCACAAATTGAAACTGGTAAAATAGTGGCATTGGAACCTATGGATACATTTGACCCAATCTTGGTTGATTTCCATTTTGTTTGATTACCGCCGGCGGGTCCGCCATCTTGAAAAAGATCGTTGATAAACATCACGCCATGGCCAATAAAACATTGAGCACCAATATCAACAAACTCACAGATGAATGAATGAGATTGTATTTTACTGTTTGGGCCTATGGTCACATTCTTTTGAATTTCACAAAATGGTCCAATGAAAGAATTTGACCCGATGGTACAACCATAAACATTCACTGGCTCCACAACTTTTACGTTCTCACCAAATTGAACGTCTTTTATCTGCGATTTGTATAAAATTGGATCGTACATCAGTGTTTCGCTGCTCGATAAATTTTCTCAATGATTTCTACAGTTTTCAGGCCCTCATAAGAACTAGTAGTGATGGGCGCATTTTGCGTGAGTACATCAATGAGGTTATCGTATACCTTGTCGTGATTGCTCATTGAACCGGTATAATTGCCATAGTTGTTCGCCTTATTTCCTTCGGGTAAATTCTCAATGCGATAGTCTTGAATTTGCTGGTAATCAAGCTCATTCAGGTATTGTCCACCAATTTTCACAGTGCCCTTTTCGCCAAAAATCGTAAGCGACCCCTCCATGTTTTTGTCGAAACTATTCACCGTATAATTGACAGTCCCAATTGCTCCATTAGTGAATTTTAAAATAACAACTCCTGTGTCTTCAAATTCAATGATGGCTTCATGTGCGAAATTACCCATATAAGCGGCAACCTCTTCTACATCGCCAATTAACCAATAGAGTAAATCAATAAAATGACTAAACTGGGTAAATAGCGTACCACCATCAAGATCCTTAGTACCTTTCCATGAATTGGCGTAGTAATCCGTATTTCGATTCCAGAAACAGCTCAATTGAATGCTCGTAACTTTCCCCAATTTACCTGCATCAATGATTTCCTTAACTGCAGCAACCGGCGGATTGTAACGGTTTTGTTTGATGGCGAACAAGCGTTTATTGGCTCTTTCGGCAGCTTGTATCATTTCTCCACATTCCTTAACGCTTAATCCCATCGGCTTTTCGCAAAGAACATGAAAACCCGCTTTTAACCCGTCAATAGCATGTTGTGCATGTAAACCATTTGGCGAACATACTGCAATCACATCAATAGATGGTTCATTGGCAAGCATGTCTGCATAACTTATATAAACCTTAGCTCCATAAGTAGTTGCTAATTGTTGTGCTTTGCCTTCAACTACATCGCAAACGGCAACTAGCTGTCCACGTTTTGAAATATGTTCGGCATGTCTTTGGGCAATTCTACCGCACCCGACGATGGCAAATTTGATCATTTGTTAAATAGAATTTTAAATGGTTTGAGTAAGGGGTATTCATCGAACAGACTAATGCTTAAGTTATAGTGATTGTGAGGAATAGTAGGTCCTTCTATGTACTTTCGAAAAGCTTCTTCGGTGTATCCCAGTTTTTTTAATACAAATTGCAAATCCTGCTCAAAAATAGAAGCTGGATAGATAGGCTGCTCTAGTTCAACTAGTGCTTCAGATTTTGTTAGCTGACCTGAAAAAATCAGATTCGACAAATGGGCTTTTCTTTTATCTACTTTAAATTTTGTGGGTAATATGTACCCCTGATAAAACCGCGTAAATACAGACTCATAGTGTTTACCTCCATAATCTCTCCAGCTCAATGCAGAAATAATTTTTTCTTTAGCTTCTTTCTTATCGTAAACGACATAATTCAGTAAAGGCCAAGATTGAAAAGGTTTTGATCGGGCAACAAGTCGTCTGCGAATGGGGCTCATTAGCGGATAAGCCTTTAATTTTTTTGTCCCAAATCGTTTGTGTATGTCACGTAAATTACTAGAGTTTTTACAAATCCATGCCTGCGGCAAGGTCACTTCAGTAACTACATTTCTTCCGTCGATGATGTGTTTGATCCCTTGTTCTTTGCAAATAACGTCCAATGCAGAAAAAATCGCAATATCCGTAACGGCTTCAATGTCTATCACGTTCGCCTTGAAATAAGCGAGCTGAATATCTTTAAATTCCTCCCAGTCGATTACGTAAGTAAACAAATCAAAACCACATTTCTCAACAATGTTTTGAATATTTTTGACGGCTAACTCTGAGTTCCACCCATTGTCGAAATGCACGCAAAGCACGCGTAAGCCAGCTTGTTTAGCAAGGTAGGCAAGAAACGTAGAATCCACACCACCACTTACACCAAGAATACAATCGTATTTTTTTTCTTTACCATCTGCTTTTATTTGAGCGATGATAGCATTGTACTTCTTCTCCCCTGCGTCACCTTTTAATACTTGTTGCTTCTCAGCATCCAAGTACTCATAGTAATAATTACAAATTCCATTTTCATCGAAAGTTATATCAGGATCTGCAATGTTGTCCATGACAGAAATACTACACTGGCGGTAATTGGGGTCGTTTTTATCGGATACCATCATAGGTAAAAATAATTGCTTGGGTAAGAAATAAGAACAGCATTGTGCGGGCGTTGATAAACCAACATGCTACCTGCTGCCATACCAGATGCCCCGGCTTGTTTCGCAGCATCAAAATCCGCATTGGTGCTAGCACCACCTGAAACTACAACAGGAATTTGAACCGAACCTACAATTTGATCGAGTATGTTGATGTCAAATCCTTGGTAGGTACCTTCACGGTCTATTGCGTTGACAATAATTTCTCCGGCACCTGATTTTTCTGCAATTTGGGCGAGTTCTTGTGGTGTGTGGTGAGACTTTTTGGTGCCGTTTGTAAAGTAGGCCTTAGTGCCACCGACAAAACCTTTTTTGTAATCAATACTCGCCACTACTGCCTGTGCGCCATAAATGGCTCCGATATCGCCTAGGAGTTGTAGGTTATTCTGTAGTGCGGTGTTGATAATGACTTTTTCTACGCCCAATTGAAATACTTGCTGAGCGATTGCCAAACTTGAGATACCACCACCGTAACCGACAGGCATAAAAGCTTCGCTGACGATTTCTTCAATGAGGGTATAATTGGGTTC
>JACCDP010985272.1_pt1 | contig 10387 bp, 3 predicted proteins | sample 7445841 | NCBI WGS metagenome assembly JACCDP01 (sample SAMN15323441, study PRJNA562643) | freshwater metagenome | isolation source: river surface water | place: USA:Blue River Watershed | collected 2017-08-17
CTAAGCAAAAGATTTTATTGAAGGGTCTCCTACCAGCAATAAAAGCAGTAGTATGGAACCGCATAGGTGTGGATAGCTCGTATGAAGACGTATGTGAACTCACGTATGCAGCGGAGACTATAGTGAATAGGATGGAACAAAACGAAGACAAAAGTTTGCAAGCGACAATAGCAGGCATTTCCGCACACGAGGACGAACAAGACGTAGAACTTTTCAGACAGAAGACGAAATTATCCAAACTTGAAAAACAAATGGCGGTTCTAAAAATAAATCCAACACCCCCGCAGGAGATACCGGAGGTCGCCCTACCCACGGTGGCCATTACCGAGGCCTATAACAGACACCGGTCACCTTCAGGTGATCGAAGGCGTCCCAATTCCGAAAGCCGTATACGTTTCCAACAACCCCCTCATCATCGACACGGTACGGATAATAGTTACTCCCGAGATCGAGGTAGGGACAACTCTTATTACCGTTCACGTAGCCCAGGTGATAGATATCATCAAGCTAATGATAACCGTTCACGTCGCGACCAAACACCGCCGCATCAGCACTTTAGTGGTAACCAACCGGATAGGAATCATTTTCATCGTACAAACACCGATTCCTTTCGCAGACGTTTTCCCGACAATACCCAGTACCCGCGTCAAAGATCTTTCCAGGATCGGACAACCGCTACTTACCAATATCGCTCAGCGCCTTATACCGGTGCGAGACCACGCACGACAGGAAACTACAACACTCCACGTGACAATAGAACCAGACGAGACATAGAGTGTTACGCATGTGGTAAACGTGGGCATTACGCTAGAGAATGTCGCACGAACCCACCAGAGACGCAACAACAGCGACAATAGGCTTGTTGACCAGGTCCCCTGTACATACATTACCTATAATCTCTAGCATAGCACAGTTAATGAGGATTCCGGTGCACTTTAGTACTTTAAACACACAGGCACTCATAGATACCGGTGCCGCAGCAAGTTTCTTGGCACACCGTTTATTAATCCGTATTCCGTATAATGAAATTAAAGAGTTACATGTCTCTGACCCATATATGCAATTATTTAGGACAGTATCAGGAGAAGTAGTTCAACCAATAGGGCGATACGAATTGAACGTTAGGTTAGCACGAAGACACACTTTTACTCACCAGTTTTATGTCATCACAGATTTGGATGAAGGGTGTATCTTGGGTTATGATTTTTTGGCAGCACATGAGATTGTTATTAGCCCTAGCGATCGGAGTATCAGTTATAAACACGACAACGAGCTACGGACCTTAGTAATTCCGCCTTTGCCTATATGCTCTATCAGTGTAGTTAGGCCGCCTCAATTCGAGTTAACAAATGTACCAGAAGGAAGCCGCGAAAATTTAAAAAATCTATTAATGACCAGTTTTTCCTTATTCACTGAAAATATAGACGAGTTAGGAACTGCGAAGTCAGTAAAACATTTAATTCATACGACACAATTGCCTCACGTCATGCCAATGCGCCGTACCCCTGAACGATTGAGACTAGTAGTTAAGAAACAGATCGCAGATATGTTACGAAATAAAATAATTAGGCCCAGTACTAGCCCGTATGCTTCGGCTATATTGTTGGTGGCGAAGAAGGAAGAAGGGCAAATGAGATTCTGTGTCGATTACCGCCCACTGAACAGTGTAACAGTCAAGGACAGATATCCTATACCTAACATCCAACTAATTATCGATAGTCTTCATGGTGCAAAATTCTTTTCGACGCTGGATTTACTAAGTGGTTATTGGCAAATTGAAATTGAAGAAAAGCATAAATATAAAACCGCATTTATATGCGAATATGGACTTTATGAGTTCAACCGTATGCCTTTCGGTTTATGCAATGCACCTGGTACGTTTCAGCGAGAAATGAATAATGTCCTTCAGGATGTCCTATATGACTTTGTACTGGTTTATCTGGACGACATCATCGTTTTTAGCAAAACGGAGGATGCCCATATCAGACACTTACGGACCGTATTTGACCTGCTAGCAAAAGAAGGTCTTAAGTTAAAATTGAGCAAATGTGACTTCTTTAAAACAAAGATTAAGTACCTAGGACACATAATAACAGCTAAGGGATTCCATCCCGATACAAGTAAAATCGTTTCCATTACAAACTACCCTGAACCGCAAAATGTCAAACAATTAATGTCATTTTTGGGATTGGTTAATTATTATCGCAAATTCGTACGTAGGTTCGCGGAAATAGCTCATAACTTGACAGAACTAACGAAGAAGTCTTCTAAATGGAAATGGGGAGAGAAAGAAAGGGACGCCTTTCAAAGTATCAAAAAATGCCTAACCAGCAATCCACTCCTAAGGTATCCAGATTTTACCCGGGAATTTCTAGTCTACGCGGACGCCTCAGGATATGGGATTGGTGCAGTTTTAGCGCAGGTACAATATATACCCCCATCAGACACAGATCCGACAGCACCACATGGAGAACATGAGGTTGTCATAGCATATACCTCAAGACATTTAATAGCCCGAGAGCAAGATTATCCCATTTCAGAGAAAGAATGTTTAGCAATAGTGCAGGCACTCGAACATTTTAGACCATATCTATATGGAAGGACATTCAAAGTTTTTACAGATCATCAGCCGCTAGAAGCACTTAAGAACAAACGAGACCCGCATGGAAGATTAGCACGATGGACATATGAAATGCAAGAATATAATATGGAAATAATTTACCGTCCTGGCCAGGAGAATCAAAACGCAGACGCTCTAAGTAGACAACCACTTCCCACATTAGGTGCAATATTAGTAAAACCCGAAGTGATGCAGAACAGTTGGATAGCAGCACAGAATAACGACGACTATTGTAAAGAGATTATTTTAGCACTGAACGAACGCAATAATAAAGCAACACAAGATTTCCATTTTGATAACGCAGGATTATTAGTAACATTTGATGGAAAAATAGTAGTACCAAAAGAAAAAGTAACAGATGTTTTAAAAATGAACCACGATCACATGCTAGCAGGACATTTAGGAATAGCCAAGAGCTTAGCGAGAATAAAACGCCAATACCTTTGGCCCGGACTAGGCAACGACGTAAAATCATATGTGAGCAATTGCATCACATGTGCAAAACGTAAAGCCTACGGGTCAAACAAAGCCCCACTTAAGCCATTGCCCCCAGTTGAAAAAGTTTGGGAACAAATAGCGATGGACATAGTAGGACCGGTCACGGAAAGTAGTAATGGAAACAAATACATTTTAGTTCTGTCTGATTACGCAAGTAGATACGTAATGACAATTCCAATGAAAAACCAGAAAGCATATACTATAGCTGAACACCTAGTGAAAAAGGTGTATACCAAATTCGGTTCCCCGCAGAGAGTACTGACGGATAGAGGTACAAATTTTCTTTCGAAACTAATTTCGAGTATCTGTTTATTGTTTAAAATTGAACAAATCAAGACAACTAGTTATCATCCACAAACAGATGGTCTTGTAGAACGGTTTAATAGGACACTATGTGACATGCTTGCTTGCTATGTTAACGAAAAACCGGAATCTTGGGATCAATACCTAGATTTTGTAACATTCGCATATAATACTTCACAACAAGCAACCATCAATAATTGTCCTTTTTATCTATTCTTTAAACGCCAACCAGTAGTACCCAATGACATTTCGGTAAATTCAGACATACCAGTTTTTGACGACGACGATGACTACGAGAAACAATGGTACAAAGCTTTAGAACTGTCTAGGGACAATCTTCGGAAAGTGCAGGAGAAACAAAAGCAATTATATGATCAGGGAAGTAAATTAATCGTATATAACGTAAACGATCGCGTACTTTTGAAAGCACACGCAAACACAGGAAAGTTTAGTAATCGATGGATAGGACCGTTTAGAATATCGAGAAAGATCTCTGATCTAAATTACGAAATAACTAGAATAACGGATGAGGCAGAAGCAGAATCTAAATTCATAGTACATATAAACCGATTGAAATTAGTATCGGCCCACCCCAACGAAGTAGTTTTTGCAGAGACTAGGTCAAAAGTCATTAAACGCAGTGGCAGACCAAGAAAAGAAAGCACTGTGGACAAGGCTCCTAAACGTAAAGTGGGACGTCCGCGGCTCACTAGACAAAAAGCAGTGATTGTCCCTAAACGTAGAGGCAGGAAACCAGCATATTTGAAACCCCAAACAGATACATTGCCGAACGCGACAACTTCTGATACTAACATGCAAACCTATAATACAGTAAACCATAGATATAACTTAAGACATAGAAATTAGTCCTATTGCATTAGTAATAAGTTGTGTTTTCCCGTATAGATGGAAACAAATACTCTTGTGTCTATATACTACCTGTTGATAATCTTCGCACCAATCAACCCTATTAAGATTTCGATATGCGATTGTACAAAGCCAGTCACGAGAGGACTTCTTGACCTCACTGACCCCGAATATTGTTTTAAACCTCACCATGCTAAAGAGGATGGTTACAAAGCTATGAGCAAGCCGATTTCTTATAAGGTGGTAACTACCATGGACACACTCTTGAAATTAGAAGGGCTTGTTTGTTCACAATGGGTGGAAACCAAAAGAATCACTGGTTCTTTTTGGATTGGATCTTACGACACCGAACATTTTCACACCACCAAAGCAGTAGATCCCAAGGAATGTTGGGATATGAAACTTCAATTGAACTGTGCAGGAAACAGAAACGTAGTAAATGGTAAAACGTATAGCTACATTCAGAAACCCAATGGACCAGGTAAATGGATGGCAATAAAGGAATACTCCGTAGTGAATTGTTTAGCTCAGGATATCGAGCTACGACAGGAAAATAAGGAAGGACCTATACTATCTCCATTCGGAGCCCATAATGTTACATTGGAAGCAGAGAAACTTTTTATCAATCACAACACACTTGTATGGCATAAACCCAATCAAGGATACAGTGCCAATAACTGTAAGCCTAAAACGCAATTCAACAGCATTGGACGACTATCGCTTATCACCGTGGAAGCCGACAAAAACCGATTGAACCTAACAAGAACAGGGAGACTATTGGATTCGGAGAAGCAAATAGAAATTTTGTTCGACCCAAAACTAACATTTATTTGTACAAATATTCAAAATGCTTACAAAGTGACAGGCATTCCGGATACCTATTTGGTTTTCAGTGAAAATATAGAGAAATTTTTTCCTCCGATAGTGCAAAAGAAAACCCGAACTAAGCGACAATCAGCAACATCCGAAATAGGTGATCATACCTACTCACTCGCCTGGGGACACATTACTCCACTGTCATTTTTCCCACCGACTGAATTCGATGAGAAATTCGATAACAAGGAATATGTAGTGACTACTTCAGAAGTTGAAAATCCACTATTCCTGATGCCACGTGTGCCGCCATTCAACGAAGCTACATGGCACGATTTAGGCATTTGGCCTAACACACAACAGCAGTTCGACCATTCCACGGATCAGTCCATCAGTTTTATCACCAACGGAATTCGCTATTGCTTGACTGTAAATAAACCTAACCATTTGCTCTTCAAAGACTGCTCGATATCACGGTCGACTTGGATCTTTGATGCATATCGAATGTACATAATGGATGCTGAGACGAAAGAATGTCTCACAGCAGTCAAAGATAAAGTGGAACTCTCACCTTGTGCGATGGAACCACACTCCATCAAGCAGATGTGGAAATTTGAATTTAAAAATGTAGACGAATCGTTCAAGCGGATCTATCCGAACATCACAATAGAAGATTGGGAATTTGTCCAAGAGGAACTTCGAAGCAGCCCAGCAGAAAGTACAGCGGAGATGGATGATTTATTCAATTGGGGAAATCTCATACAACCGACTAGGAAAAGAACTACAGACCCCCGACAACTTTGTATGACCCACATGGATACCACAAACTCCGTCAGCTTGGAACCTTGTGAACGACAAAACGGTGTAGTTCTCAATCAACGTCAGATGTTCGAGTATGCCATCGACTATACCATTCGTCTTCTCAATTCCAATCATTGCCTTCACATCAAGGCAGAAGATTCTTCGGCGACCCTTGAGGAATGTAACCCGGAGAGTTTGCGTTGGGGAATTAATGAAATGACCGGACAAATTATGGAACTACAAACCGTTAAGTGCCTTGAGAATCTACGAGGTACGATACGATTGGGTCTGTGCAGCGCTGACCAGAAACCACGTAACCAGAAATGGAGGTTTGAATACCACAATCCCGTATTACTTAATTCCACCGACGTTCCCCGGCTGACAGCATCAGTAATACTGCAGTGGCATCGAAATTTTTCGATTCATGATATGCCGTTCCCACCATTGCCACCGATAATTATACATCCAAACGCTGTGGACATATCAGTACCGGAACCAACCACACCACCAAGACTACTACCAGAGTTACCCGATCAGATATCCGTGATTGAAGAAGTGATGGAAATAAATAAGACCACGGTAGTGAAACCAAACAGTACGACGTTAGCGACTACTACGCCTACCCCAACAACTACACCATCAACAAGTACAACTCCAACAACAAAAACAACGACGATACAACGAACAACTCCCTCAACATCAAGAACAACGACAAAACCTACACCACGAACGACTACACGAGCACCTACTTCCACAACGACTGCGTCAGCGAGGACCACTATGGCATATACAACCGTAGCGACAGCAACGAAATCGACGGTCTCTGCAGGCACAACAACAATAAACCATACCATAGCAACAACTACCATACAACCCGACGACCTGTCCCCAATTATACCGTTACCACCGCCGCCCCGAAAACCAGAAATTGACAGTTTGCATTTTAACCTATCATCAACAGTCGACCCAAGAAGAGTGCATGAGGAAGTTGACGAAATCGATTACTACGCCACATCCACAGCCACATATCCAAACATGACTAAGCCAACTGTGTCAATCAATCGGGAAACAAAAGACATTAATTTATATCTGAACGACTCTACCGAGAAAACAACAATTACCAATACAACACGCACTTCAATTCCAGCACCGATAGACCGAAACGTATTAAGTGAAGTGATGATCCCTATTCTGCAATCTTTCCACGAACAGTACAAGCAGAATCTTGAAATCCAACATGAAAATGAACTCGCAAAAGAAATTCGTCAAATGTATTGTCAAGTTTCAGTGCTCCGAAGACTGCAAGCAGTGACCCTTTCACAAACAAACGGTCTTTTGGCCGCTTCAGTACTAGAATTGCCGACTTGCTCCCGCCTACAAGGTTTAGGTCAATCTTTGCTCTTGCAAGAATGTGAAAGAGTTCAAGTATTTGTTACAGCCAAGGAAACGAAATGTGGTTATCAACCACTCACTGTTTATAACAGTAAAAACTATACAATTGGCACCGATGGTTGGTCGATTCACCCGTTCTCCAATTGTTTTTGGAAATCTAACCTTGTCAACCTAAATGGAAAAACATACAACTGGGAACATAATGTTACCCATAGTGGATGGGTAGAGCAAATTCCAACCATTCATACGCCTAATCTGAACCTGGTGTCGGAATTTCAGGAACTTCCGTTGAATGATTTTGACTATGCACTAAAAGGACACCCTGCTCACTCCACAGCTGACATGGAAAGACTTAATGTTTTGACTGAACTCATTGGACGAATAGAAGAGACACACGACAACTCTTTGTCAGGAATGATTATGTCCGAAAAACAAGACAGCAGAATTGGCGAGATGTTTACTTGGACTGACTATTTAAAAATAATCATCTTTGCCACAATTGGTTTCGTAGTGTTTATCTTAGTGATGTATATTTTCGCCCGCGTCAATCCTTTCCCCGCACTGATAGACTCGTTTCGACAAAAGCGGTTAGAAGGAAGAAAAGAGCTAGATACTGTAGGAGTACCTCTAGACCAGCTTCAACCTATGATAGCTTCTGCACCACAAGTAATAATTCCCGGCGATGTGTACCCTTATGTGGTAAACCCCAGTGCACCAATAGGCACAATGACTAGAACAAATAGTTTTCTCAACCGAATCCATCTCTAAACTGTTTCAACGCGCATTCTACCCTGTTCCAACGTTCAATTAATATGATACATGCACACATAATTAGTTATAGTTTTGACACCAACGCACCATATTTAACTCTGTCTACAAATCGTATAGTGATGAATCACGAAGACTTTCCCGCAGACCCGTCCGAACACAGAAAAAAATGGAGCTTCATGACAGTCCACATGAGTCGGAGACAAAGTGATTATTTTCGCCACGGCATCGAGAGCGAAATACCGAAGGTACATGAACTTGTTTTGATAGATGATGGCGATGCGTTAGCTAGGTGGTTGGACCGACACCCCGAAGATACCGAAAATCGTTTCCGTCTGAAGACACCACTATTGGTCGCGATCAAACATGATGCATATAACTGTTTTCGAGTATTGCTACAACGAGACGCCAACATAGAAGAATACAATCCACAAAACGAAACGGCGCTCCTAATAGCTGCCCGTTTGAATAGGACACGGATGGTTAAAGACCTAATTGTGAGAGACGCTAGCCTCATACCAAAGGATAGAATGGCACGGACAGTGACTGAAATTCTTATATCCCGCGACGATGTGGAATCATTGAAATTGGTCCACATGCAGAGAGATAATCTTTTAAATCACGATCTACATAATCAAGAATTTCCTTTGACAATGGCCATCAGTCACCAGTCTCGAAGATGCATTGACTACATACTCAGCTTGAAGCCGAAGGCACAGTCTTTCCTAATCCGGCGTAAATATAACTGCCCAATATCAGCGGCTATTCGAAGAAACGATACGAAGACTTTGGAACAATTAGTAACCCTTGAAGAATTCCCGTACATCGTAAACAAGAAAATTCATAAATCAGTCTCGTATATCCACTTAGCTGTCGATAAACGACGCACTGAAATCGTGAAAATATTGCTTACACATGGTGCTATGGTGAATTTAACTGATAACAACGGTAACACTCCAGCTCATTACGTCAGCGACATTCCAACTTTGAAGATCCTAATTGCCCACAGGGCATGCCTAGATGTAGTGAATAAATTCGACCATACTCCGCTAATGACTGCAGCTAAAGAACAGCGCAACAATATTTTCCAATACATACGCCTATACAATAAAAAACAACAAGAACGACAGACTCCAGTGGTAACTGTCGACAAACCACACTTAATGCTGGGTGACCGTTTTGGACAATATTATCGCGAACGTAAGCGTCAAATCCAAAAAATGATTCAAGCAGGAAGATCCTCGCCACCCAAAGATAATTTACCTGAAATAGCTGACGAGATGCCTCCTCTGGAAGAGCTGGAGATGCCGACGAATTTTACCTTCTGTGGAAAAGATTTTGGCTCGGTGGTTCCATCGGATGCCACAGCAGATCAATCAGACTTCACTCCACTGGTAACCACTGCAACCTCTTCGAATACTAAGGACGGAATGAGTCGCTACGCTGACACGTCCCCAGTTTTAAAGGTACGGCAGCTGAAGCGGCTGCAAAAGGAAAAGCGAATGAAAGTACCGCCCCCACTTGGCGGTAGTTTCACTTATACCGAACCAATGTCCGTAAGTAGGTCAGACGAAAGGGATGTTGACAGAGAAATCACCTTCGCCAAAGACCTTAAATCCGAAAGTAGGTCAGACGAAAGTGATGTTGAAAGAGAAATCACCTTCACCAAGGACCTTAAATTCTCAATGTTTAATGACATTGAGAATAGTGTCTTTGAAAACAGTCCTTAGTTTCACTTTTAACTCTCTACTCCACACGTCAGTAAATTCTTAGTTTCATCTTTTAACTTTCTACTACGCCCACGCATCACTGAATTCTTAGTTTCACTTTTAACTCTCTACTCCACACATCAGTGAATTCTTAGTTTCATCTTTTATCTTTTGACTCTCTAATCCGTCCACGCTCCAGTAGATCCAAAGTTTCATACACATAAAAAAAAAGGAGAGAAAATGTTAATAAGAATAATCAGCACGTGACGACCATTAAAAACTTTTCATCCACTCTCCCTTAATAATTTCCATTTAACTTCGATTTGGTCGTTAATTTTTTTCCCTACATCCACACAAAATCTGTTAATTAAAAAAAAAAATTTATTACGGATGAACAGATTAGAAAACGAACAAACAAATTCAGCACCTATATAAACACCGTAGAACAGAATAAGGTATTCAGTCTTCAGCCGACATCATGTCTGAAATCGAAGAACGGTGTTTACTAGAGAAAACCTTCGCCTTAACGTCGCAACGGGCACCATTGCCCTTTTGGACGTAACTGTAGAGTTAAGAAAAATTCCAGCGAGTCTACAACACAACGGCCCAGAGGGAC
>JACCDP010071440.1_pt1 | contig 10386 bp, 2 predicted proteins | sample 7445841 | NCBI WGS metagenome assembly JACCDP01 (sample SAMN15323441, study PRJNA562643) | freshwater metagenome | isolation source: river surface water | place: USA:Blue River Watershed | collected 2017-08-17
ATCATACAAGACATGTGATGATTGTGATGATGCTGAAAAACAATTGCTAAAATTATTTAGAAAGCAATATGTATGCAGAAAAGATATTGGTAGTGAATACTTTGAGGGAGATGAGCAAAATATGCTACAAGTCATAGAGGGTTATTTTCAACAGCCAACTGATGATGAAGTGAAATTGCTACCAGTGTAAAAAGAACATTTGCATGCTTATCCAAAGAAAAAATTGGATTTGGTAGGATCCAAATTATTGCTATTTCTATCAGATGCTTTAGGAAATCCCAACAATTTCTTCACATTCTCCTTGCCAGATAAGCTCAGGAGCTTCTCACCTTTTCTTTGCCAGGGAAGCAAACAATTTCTTCCAGGGAATCCTTCTTCAAAATGTTGAAGGATAAAAAAACGGATTTTACAGAATGGTTCAAAGATGAAAAAGTACAGTTGAAAGAAGCTTTTTGAATTTTCCCAGCACAGTTCAAATCAAGATGCTGAGGTAAAGCTTTCTGTGTTCCATTGCTTCAGACATTGTGGGTTGTATTTGACATTTTTTGGCAACAGGTCTATGTTCCAAGAGGATCCTCCAGAAAAAATCAAGGAAATCCTTGAAAAGCAAGGAGATTGGACCTGCAAAAATTGTTCTGCTGAGAATTATGCAACAGAACTCAAATGTGGTGAATGTCGTTTGGACTGTAGGTTCTCATCAAAGGAATTGGGAACCCCATCTCCCATTTGGAGAGAATTGAGGATGCGATACAAGGAAAAAATCATCAATGATGTTCCTGAAAATATTCCGGAATCTGCTGTCCCACATCTTAGGAGCGATATGGAGAGATACATGTATAAGAGAGCAAGAAAGATGGTAGAGCTCTGTATCCAGCATGAAGCATGGAATCAAGAATATGAGAAGCCAGAGGTTTTGCACATCAGATTGCATGATTTAGATATGGGTGATGTTTCCGGAAGCATGCGAAAAGCCAGGATCATGGATTACCTTGAAGAAATCTATTGGACTGCTAGCATTCATCTATGTGAGGTCTTGACAGGAGAACCTGAGTTGTTTGGGTACATAGGCTTGCTTATGCATTCTAGATATCGTGGAGGAAACAAACAAGTCCTCAAGGAAAAGTTTGAAAAATTCAAAGAGCTTCCTTCCACTATCTCTGTTAAGGGATCCAACAAGAACACCTACTGGCTCAATCTAGAGCAACAGTACTGTTCTTGCCAAGGCTTTAGGTATAACTATGGTCCCTGCAAGCACCTAAAACATCAAGAAGCTCTCAAAAACCGGCCTAGCAGCTCTAAAGAGCCAGGAAGCTCTAAAGAGCCAGGGAGCTCCAAGAAGCCAGGGAGCTCTAAAGAGCCAGGGAGCTCAAAAGAGCCAGGAAGCTCAAAAGAGCCAGGTAGCTCTAAAGAGCCAAGGAGCTCTAAAGAGCCAAGGAGCTCTAAAAAATAAAAATATTACATATAGTAAGAATAGCATAGCATAATGGGGATGGGGTATAAAAAATATGATACCGTTATGATAAATGGTCGCAATAGAATACTTTTTGTCAAAACCAATAGCAAATCCAAAAATCCAATACTATATATCAAGTATGATAAGGAATATATAACTTATAAGAGTTTTCTCAGAAAACGCAAAGTAAAAGGAGGAGTAGATGAAATAAGGGAGGATGTAACCAATGCAAATTATGACGATGTAAATAAAATACAAAAAGAACAAATATTAATAACTAAAATTGATGGAACAACTATAACACTTGATAATGTCGATGCTATAATGAATATGTGGAAAACATATAATAATTATCCAAATAATACCAATAAAGATTTTAAAAGTTTTCTAAAAAGTATAATAAAAGAAAAAATCACAAAAATTGAATTAATTAAATTTATAGATCTTTTTCCTTCTCTTAATATAAATAATATATATATTATATTAGTTAACAATTTTGATGTATATGCATCTACAAAAACAGAGGTTCTCCTAAATATAGAAGGTGAAATATACCAGTTATACTTTAAATTACAATATTTAGACGTAACTAATGGTATTCAATACAATACTGATATAAATAAATCAATCAACGGAAAACGATACAAGTTCTATTTTTCGAGATCTGAAAACCCAATAAAAATATTGTGTAAAATTACTTCAAATAATATAACAAAATCATTTATTTTTGATATGCAAAACAATAAAATTATGTTGGAACACATAGAAGTTCCTCGACCATCAGAAAAAGGAGTATTCCAAACACTTAAAGGCTGCATAGGTCCCCTTTGTTCTACTTCACTTAAAGATATTCATGGCCCAACATAAATAATTTTCTAACAATAAAATAAGAACACATAAATGATACAAGCATTGTTAGCAGAGACTGTAGGTACCTTTATTTTCTTTATGTGTATTTTACAGGCTGCGGAGCCTATTCCGATTGCTATCGGTCTCCTAGCAGCCATCTACATCTTCGGCAAGGTCTCCGGAGGACACTTCAATTCCACTGTCAGCCTTATGATGTTAATGAAGGGCGATATTGATTTCAACAAGTTCATTGCATATGTCTTGGCCCAGTGCATTGGTGCAGTCCTCGCCCTCTCTGCCTGGAAGTACATCAATGATGCATAAATCTACTGTTATTTTTCTATGATTTATTATACTATATCTTATTAGGACAATATGTCTATGTTAAATGATAGAACAAAATTCAAAGTACAATCATCTAATATTGCATCAGTCGCTGCATTCATTTCTAGATTAGATGAGGCTAATATTGTTCTTACACCAAATAACTGCAATGACATGAAATATGATAGCAGTAATGTTCTGTTAATTAGGCATACAGCATCAAATATTTACTTAGATATTCATGAAAATGGCGAAATAGTCAGACCCATTCTTTTTACTAATGAAAACATTTACATGAACTCCAATACATATATAACAGGAGATCTCATTCCATCAAAAGAAGAACAATATGCCTTAGGTTCCAAAGACTTCCTCTTCAAGGACCTATACCTATCTGGCAATACAATCACAATAGGTTCTGCTACTATTTCTTCTGACCCTTCAGGTGCAATGGCTGTTGGCACAGCGGCTCCTCCGCCAGATAGCTCCAATGCATCCAACCTCCTATCTACAGCACTAGAGTTCAAGAATATCAGGGTATTAGCTGATAAAAATAATAGTAATGTCATCTTGACATCAAATTATATGCTGCTTACATCAGAAGATGATGGCGTCCGCTTCAGTTATTATGACAGCAATTGCAATCTTGTAAGCTTCATGCCTCTGGGTGTTGCAAATACTTCTATTTTTGCAGAAGGCTCCAATCAGTATTACACTGTAGAGCGCTGGGAAAATTGGTACAGTCAGCGGAACAATATTGACATGATCCGCGATGGCACAAGCAATCGTTTCATCCTGGATGATGTATACAATGGTAGCCTGAATATAACGAAACAGCTTGTCATCAATAGCAACTTGCACGTCTATGGAAGTTCTACGATCATCAATACCAATTTTTACCAGATGCATAAGATGGAAATTACAAGCGATGGACCACAAATAACTGCTTCCCTTCAACAGAATGACGAGCTCTATGACGTTTTTAGTGTCATCAACATTAGCAATATAGCTTTGCATGTATCTAGCAACAGCTTTACTGGCGTTAATACACATATCCCTCAATACAATCTAGATGTCAACGGTACACTAAATACCTCATATTTTCGCGGCGACAGCTCACTCTTACACACAGTCAATTTCACAGACCGCAATACATCCATGTTGCTAGAAGGTTCAAATCAGTATTTTACCCATGAGCGTGTAGATGCAATAGTATCTTCTTCGAATATCCGTTCTTCAAATTATCTGTTTATCAGCTCAAACCTTATGTCATCACGCCTCACTGATACTTCAAATGTCATATCAGAACGCCATACGCTCACATCAAACCTAATTTCAATACGACTTAGCCACTACTCCAATATTATTTCTGTGCGCCTGACAGAAACTTCCAATCTGATATCAGACAGGTTATCAGATACGTCCAATTTAATTTCGGAGCGACTATCCATAGCATCCAACTTAATATCAGAGCGCATAACCAACCTAAATACGGACCTTATACAAGAGACCACAAATCTCTATTATACAACTGCCAGATTTGACGAACGCTTCCACAGTAAGACACTTGACGACTTCAATGATGGTGCATCAAGCAATCGTTGCATGACAAATGACACCTATGTAGGCGACATCAATGTTACAGAGAGTATCAGAGCATCCAACCTTAATGCCACAGGCTCTTCCACATACCTTAATACATATACATATCAGTCTGAAAATATGGTTATAGACACGCAATCTGATAACAATGTAGCACTCTCAATTCGCCAGCTGAATACATCTAACAAACCAATTGTCTCATTTTTGGATAATAATGATAAAGGTTTGCAAGTCTTTTCAGCTACTGGATTTGTAGGTATCAACAAAGACCCTCAGTACACCTTAGATGTTAATGGTATCATTCGTGCATCTATCATTGGTGGTGATGCAACCATGTTGCAAAATATGGATGTTGCCAGTATAACTACTTCATATTTACCAGAGACAACAAGCAATCTCTATTTTACTTGGGAACGCGCCGGAACTGTCGTTGGCTCCTCAAATATAGACAGCTCAAATTACTTGCAGAACTCTTGCAACGCTCTCTTAGACAAGTGGCTATCTTCGTCAAACACACTATATGCCACATTTAATCATGATACAACATCAATTAACGAGCGTATAACAGCATTGTCAACTGACATGATACCAGATACAGCAAAGCTCTATTACACAACAGAAAGATTTGATGATAGATTGCTGACAAAGACTTTAGATTATCTACATGATGGAACAAGTAATAGATTTATTATTAATGATACATATGACGGAGATTTGGCGGTTTCTTGCAATCTCTATGCTGAAAATCTCAATATCTTTGGTGCCATAACAAGATTTGATACGACACTATATATAACTAGCAATTTGGCGATAGAAACTACCACAGATGATGGGAACGAGCCTTCCCTCAAACTGAGGCAAAATGGTATCTATGATATTTTCGATGCAGGTGCAATGAAAATCACCAATGGTGGCAACGTAGGCATAAATACAGCCAGTCCACAACATCCTATTGATGTGTCCGGTACATTGCGTGCAACATATGCTATAGGCGATGGTTCTACAGTATTCAAGGTTAACTTAGAAGACAGAGATACCAGTTTATTGCAAGAAGCAGACAATCTTTGGTATACGCCTGAGCGTACTGGTACAATCCTTTATTCATCTAATATTAATGCATCCAATTATATGTTGCTAGCATATAACAACATTCTAGAGAAGACTTTGCAGACTAGCAACTCGCTTACTGGACGTCTCAACGAAATCATAACAGTAGAGATAGCAAGTACTTGCAATCTTCTTATAGCAACTTCAAATGAGGTCTATAATGCTATTTTACAGACTTCTAATATATTCAAGGAGCTTATGACAGAGGTTGTTGATGTAGCCATTGTGGAGACAAACTATAAGCTGCTTGATATGGCTACAGAAGCCGAAAATAGCATTCTAGATACTTCCAATATGCTAAAGGATTATTTAGATGAGTTCATTGGCGCCAGCGTAGCTGATACAACGGCGGATCTCGTTGCAACTTCTAATACTCTAACCACCCTCTTCAGAGACACATCCAATTTATTTACATCTACTATTGATAATTTTGTCAATGTGCGCATCAAAGATATCAATGACTTCATCTATTATAGCTCGAACCTCATCCTAGAAAACACAAAGAATACTAGCAATTTAACAAATAACATTATATCAAGTCTTACTACAAGCAATATTGCTGAAGGCAGCAATCTGTATTTTAATAATACCAACTTTATGTATAGCTTGCAAACACGGCGAACGCTTGATAACATAAATACGTTGAAAGTAAGTAGCATATTACCAATACAGGTCCCTGTTTACTCACCATTGCCTCCCAATGTCTGGTATCAATTTAATGAAGACCCTGCTACTTGTAATATGGTTAATGATGTATCTGATGCAACCTACAATTTACCTATGAATATTATGACTGATTTTGAAAGTAGCACAACAAATATGCGTTCCTGGTACAAGTTTGATACTGATAGTACAGCAATGTTATACGACAGCTCGGCATTCGCTACACATCTCACGAACTCAGGGGCAACATTTGATGCAGCAAATTACAAAACTGGAACAGGCAGTATCAATATAGCAAATAATAATTCGGCAAGTGTCAGCAAGACTGCAGGCTTTTATGCACCAAACAGTTCTTTTACATATTGCTTTTGGCTCAAGATAGCTGCTGCAAGTACTCCCACCACCTTCTCGAATATTCTTAATGCTAGCTATAATACTCTTGCACCCTACGGAGGCATATCTATGTTTATTTATCAGACTTCGAAATTATTCATTCAGACACTGAATAATACAGGCGACGGATTTAATTTTATCATAAATGATGTTGCAGATAATACTTGGAAGCATATAGCTTTTGTTGTCAATTACGCTTCAGCATCTAGTCAAGTAGTTTCGGTATATCTTAATGGTCTTAAGATAAGCGAATATACTGGCAATTATTATATAGGTAGTACACTTAGCACGCTGAGCTTCAGCGGTTCGCAGAGCTTCAATATGGATGACTTCCGATTTTATGACAGGACTTTGAACGTAAATGAAATCAACTATTTATATGTATATAAGATAACAAATGATAATCTCAAAGTTTGGTATAAGTTTGATGATAATGCTACTGATATGTTGCTAGATAGTTCAGGTAATGGGTATAAATTAACAAATAATGGTGCAACGTCTGATGTAAGTGTTTATAAGGTAGGAAATAGTAGTGTATATTTTAATGGCAGCTCGCAATATTTAGATATCCCATTGTCTTTGAATATATACAATATATGGAATGTTGGTAGTGGAATTACATTTGCATTATGGTTTAAATATGCTTCTACACCTGCAGGTATATTTTCATTTGGTGATGGTACAACTAGTTCAACTACAAATATACTTAGAGCTTGGTTGGAACCTACAAATATAATTAGGGCACAAATATTGCTTAATGGGGGCACTACAAATATAATTTATGATGTATCGTCAGCTTATGTTGCAAATACCTGGTATCATTTCGCATGGTGTATATCATCATCTGGTGTTTGGAGTTTTTATGTGAATGGTGCATATATTAATCCGTCTAAAACTCAGACCATTCCTAATATTACATGGTCGAGGCAATATTTGGGGCGCGGAGGGTATTTTAATAATTCTGATTATGCTATTGGAAACTTAGATGACTTCCGCATTTATAGCAAGGTGTTATCAGCAGATGAGGTGGCTGCTCTCTATAATGTAAGGAATGAGTATGTGGAATATCCTCCGTCATCTTTAGGAGCTGCAACAGGAACTAGTTTACAGGCGTCTATTACATTAAGCGGTTCAAGCTATACTATAAGTACATCTTCGAGCTATACTGACGACAGTGATATCCGCCAGGCCTTCAATAAATCTACTGCTTCGAATGATAAATGGATGTCTGATGCAGTTTATTCAACCAGCACAGGCGCATATACCGGAGCTGTAAATACCACATATAATACAAGTCTAACATATGCAGGCGAATGGCTGCAAATACAGCTACCTGATAGCATAGTTTTGACAAGATATTCTATTGCTCCTATGCTGCTTACTGGAACTGCAGATGTTGTTAACAGAAGTCCAAAGGATTTTGTTATCTTGGGTTCTTCAGATGCAAATACTTGGTATTTATTGGACGCAGAAGTCAGTGTAAGTGGTTGGAGTACTGCGAATGTGTTTAATATCTCGGCACCCACAATTGGCTACAAGTATTATAGGGTATGTATCAGTAAAACACAAGGAGGCATATATTCTGATAGGGTTGCTATAGGGGAATGGAGGCTTTATGGTTATGTGAAGAATAATATTTCCTTGTCTTTAACAACATCCAATATCAACAAATATCCTCCTGCACCATTAGCTACAACTGATGGTGCTGATACAACAAAGACCAAAACATTATCTGGTTATGCATATGGAAATGGTACATATGTAATCGACTGGAGCAGTGATTATGGTTATTGGAAACCTAGTCATTGGTTTGACGGTGTTAATTCGGGTGCACCAGGGGGGCATCACGACATTAATACTTATAGTAGTACCTCAGGTGAGTACGTGTATACACCTGCTAGATATATAGTATCTGACTACTATGGTGAATGGGTCAAATTAACATTACCATCCGCAATATATCTTTCATACATCAAAATATATCAAAGAAGCTCTGATATTGTTAGAAGCCCCAAATCATATAGGGTATATGGTAGCAATGATGGTACTAATTGGGTACTTCTCATAAGTGAAGCTAGTGCAACATATAAAACTTATTCACATACAGGTTATGCAAGTAGACAAACAACAGCATATAAAACATTTGCTTTGGTGATAAACAAATTGATAGGTACTGGATATACTAATACTAATTTTGATGAATTAGAATTTTATGGCTCTGTAGACAATGCAATTGCATTATATACAACAAAAAATACATATTATTGGAATGGTACAACATCATTCTTAGTTAATGCAGATAGTTCTGGCATCCAGCAGTTATTGAATTATATACATACGAATAATTTGAGCGTACATCTTGTCTTTAAAGCAGCCACCATGGCTATTGTATCCGAAATCATGAGTATATCAAATGTCTCCGGGTATCTGCTGAGAATATACATTGAGAATGGTTCCTTGTACTTCAAGATAGGTAGTAATGCTGTATCTGCTAGTCTCAGTGCAAATATATGGTATGTCCTTGATTTTGTATTTTTAAGGACTAGTAATAATTATACTCTGAGCATTTATGTTAATCAGGTGTTATCTACTACAGCTACATTTTCAGGTTACAATAGTTTGTTATTAAATGTATCACAAGATGGTCTCGTATTTTCTCTTGGTAAATATACTGATAGGAGCATGCTGACTTCGTATTACTTACAGGATTATAGAATGTATGCAACTACATTTGTTGGCTCCAATGTATCTGAAATTGCACTTGGTGGAGATACATATGCTATCGCTTATACTACAAGTAATGTCATAACATTGAGCGGCAACACTAGCAACAGATGTATAACTAATAATACTTATAATGGTTCAGTGAATGTACTAGGTTCTATATTGGCTTCTAATTTACTAGTCTATGGGAGCTTTACAACTATTGCTGCCAATGTGTATCAGACTGAAAACATGATAATTAATAGTTCTACTGAAGGACCTGCATTGAAGGTAGTCCAGAAATATGCTGGATGCAATGTATTTGAGGCATATGATGATAATACCATGGTTATGATGATTGACAAGAACGGCTTAGTAGGTGTCAATAATGAGGCGCCAGTACATGCATTTGATGTCAATGGAACTATGCGTAGCACTAATTTCATAGGAAATGCAATGAATATCAGTAATGTCAATTTGATGGATAGAAGCACTGGACTACTTGCTGAAGGAAGTAATCAATATTATACACCATTGCGTACTGGTGCCATTTTGTTGTCTTCGAATGTAAATACTTCTAACTATATGCTTAATAGTTCCAATGATATGTCTCGCGATGTAACCAGAACTTCTAATATGTTTATTGGGGACTTAAGGAATGTTTCCAATATGGTTGCCAATGATGTCAGGACAGGCAGCCTGACTAGCAATGCAGGCATAGGTAAGCTAGATGGGCTTTTTGCAATTGAAAAGACCAGCTCAAATGTGCTAACGAGACGAGGGATGGAAATTGTAAGCTATAATAATAGTAATTTGACCTTCGTATATTCAGGTTCATCATCACAAAATACATTTAGTAGTAGTAATGTCAATGCTATATATTTTAATGGTGTTAATGATTGGATAAGAACAGATCAAAGTCTTGATTTGAGAAATAAATCATTTACTATATGCATGTGGCAAAATGCTGAACTTGGTCGTAATCAATTATTCTTAAGTCATGGTACGCCACAAAATAATAATGGATTACATATTGGTTATAATGATGCTACAACATATGGTGTACACTTTTATAACAATGGAGTAGGTTTTCCTTGTGGTATTTCTGTAGGACAATGGTCTCATTATGCATTAGTAGTTAATGATTTAGGTAATGGTAATTGTATTCGCAGTGTTTATGAAAATGGTATATTGAAGGGTAGTCAACAAACAACATCATATCTTGGAATTGGAGGAATTAATTTAGGTGTTATGTATCATCCAGGTGGTGAATTAAGAACATACTTTAATGG
>JACCDP010447229.1_pt1 | contig 10386 bp, 8 predicted proteins | sample 7445841 | NCBI WGS metagenome assembly JACCDP01 (sample SAMN15323441, study PRJNA562643) | freshwater metagenome | isolation source: river surface water | place: USA:Blue River Watershed | collected 2017-08-17
AACAACGCGTAAACAGGCGGAAAAGGAGACCGACGAATTCATGCAGAATGTCCTCGATAAACGCCAACTGAGTTATAAACTGACCGCGAATTCATTGTATGGACAATGCGGTGCGAAGATAAGCACGTTTTATGAGAAGGACGTTGCCGCAAGTGTAACCGCTACAGGGCGTCTACTATTGACCTATGCCAAAAAAATCATTGAAACGTGTTATGGAAATACGGTGTGTAATACAAGCGGACACGGTCCTGTATTGACAAAGGCGGAATATATCTACGGGGACAGTGTGACCAATTATACTCCGGTTTATGTAAAACATAATAACAAATTAGATATACTGACTATTGAAGAATTGGCGGAAAAATACGGTGATAATAAATGGATTCATTGTAAAGAAGAAGGTAAACAAGAGAAAGAATTTTGTGAACTGGAAAATATTGAATCGTGGACGGAAAAAGGGTGGACTAAACTGTATAGAGTAATTAGACACAAACTTGCGCCGCACAAAAACATTATTCGAATTTTAACTCCCCAATCAAGCATTGATGTTACAGATGACCATTCGTTGCTCTTAAAATCAGGAGAAGAAATATCCCCGAAAAATGTCTCTATTGGAACAGAATTGAAGCATCATAGTCTACATACCGAAGAAAACAAAGAATTAATAGAAGATTTCTTGAAATGCGCGGATAACGCCAGACAAATTGATAGAGCAAAAATGTTGTTACATTTAAATCTAAAAAATCTAGGTGAACAAATTATTATGATAAAAAAAATAGACTACGAAGGATATGTCTACGATTTAACAACAGAGAACCATCATTTTGCGGCTGGAGTAGGAAATATGATTGTCCATAACACGGACTCAGTATTCTTCACGTTTAATTTGGAGGACCCTGTAACAGGCGAACCCGTTCGAGGTAAAAAGGCGTTAGAAATAACGATTGAACTGGCGCAGGAGGCGGGACATTTAGCCTCCAGTTTCTTGAAGGCGCCTCAGGATTTGGAATACGAGAAGACGTTTATGCCGTTCATATTGCTTTCGAAGAAGCGGTATGTAGGGATGTTATACGAGACGAATCCGAACAAATGTAAACAGAAATCGATGGGAATCGTCTTGAAACGACGTGATAATGCGAATATAGTAAAGGATGTCTACGGCGGTATTATCGATATATTAATGAAGGGAGGTAGTGACGGTCTGATGGATTCGATTCAGTTTATGAATTCGCAACTTCTGGATTTGGTGGAGGGCAGAACATCGATGGATAAATTGGTGGTTACTAAATCGCTCAGATCCGATTATAAGAAACCGGAGCAAATCGCGCATAAAGTTCTGGCAGATAGAATCGCGAAACGCGATCCTGGAAATAAACCGAATGCTGGTGATAGAATCCCGTATGTATACATCGTCAATAAGAACAAGAATGCTCTACAGGGCGACTGTATAGATATTCCGAATTACATTGTAGAAAATAAATTACAGATTGATTACAAACATTATATTGAGAATCAGGTGATGAATCCGCTTCTACAATTATATAGTCTAGTTATTGACGAATTGCCGTATATGCGCGACCACGAACGGGTGGAAATGCTTCGGCGTATTGAGAAAGTGAAAAATACTTATCAGGACAGCGATAAATTGGAAGATAAGATTTGCGAGACGAAAGAAAAATATGTGAAGAAGGCGTTGTTCGACGAGTATTTGAATATGGCTAAAAATAAACAGACGAAACAAAATACGTTGATGTCTTTGTGGAAAGCGCAACCGTCGCCACCACCAGCAATATCTTTAGAAAAAGTGAAAAGTTGGAGCAAAAAGTATAAGGCTCCGGTGTCAGAGTCCCTGTAAAAAAACGCATTATAAAAAACGCATTAAATAAATATGATAGGTGGAATAATTATCATATTTTTTTTGATAATATATCTTTTGTATCACGCGTATTTGCGTTTATTCGACCCTTTTTGGTCGAGATTGCCGGTGGTTCACAGTTACGATTTATGGACTACATCCAAATATGTCGTGCCTCAATGGATTCCGTCGTCGGTGAACACTGTAGAAATATGTCAGGAGTGCGGATATGATCTTCCCGTGTATTTGACATCACTGGGCGACGACGAGAATATATTGAGTTTTCCGGTACATTTCGGACGGCGCCGGTTTTATGTACATAAGGTGTCGGGAGAAACCAAAAAACATTTGACGCTGTTCAATATTCATTTGTATAATATAAGTAAGTCATCGCCGATATTTGTGCCTGGAATAATATCTACATCTAATCCGCGCGTCCTATCTTTTTTTGAATGGGATACACGTGTTCTTCTACAGGGGGATTACGTAACAGCACTTCCGGCGGGGTATAAACTCGTCAATATCCACGTACAGAATATTCAATATGCGTTGGATGTAATTCGCGGTGAAAACTCTTTACTTCCGCCGATTTCAAATTTGCTACATAGAATCAAAACAGGTGAAACATCCGGATTTATGTTGATACTAGATTCGCTAGTTTGTGCGATGTACCTTGTAGATGGCAATACAGTTATAGGCGCCGTGAATCTCACAACAAACGCGTTATTTGTTGTCGGATTTGAAAATGTGTTGCGAATGTGTTCAGCATTATATATTGAAAACATCGGTGATTGTAAGTATTTGCCCAGTGGTCGGATTGTAAAACAAAATCGAATGGCGTATTTAAATGCGCCTGGCGAAAAACCGGTGGACCCGACGAAAATTCAGTTATTTATTTGTCTTGCGCCTAGTTTTTCTACTTGATTTCCTGAATTCATTCCTCACCATTTTGATTATATCGGAGATGGTTCCTCCCCTGGCAGTGGTCGTTCCTCCCCTGACATTTGCCGGTTTGGATTCTACAGTTGGTTCTTTGAACACCGTCAAATCCTTGGATTTAATCAAATAGGTGTATTTCGGTTTTGATGTTTCATTATACAATTTATTAAATGTATTTTTAATTTCTAGACGTTTATAATTACATTTTGTTCCAGCATCGCGTTTTCCTTCCATCAATGACAATGAAACGTGGATTTCGTATCGCGGATATTTCAAACTATCACCCCCTTTATCCAATTTGTAATCAATCGGGTCTATATAAACCAAATCATCTACTTTGGATGTATCCAAATACAATCTATTTACATAATTACTGTTTTCGGTGTATTTACTGTCAATAATACGAAGTAGAGTTTCCATTAACTTTATGGTTTCTTCGTTGTCGACGATGTTTTTTGTTTTCAATTCCTTAATTTTGTCATTCAGTATTTTTTTGATATTAAAGTATTTCTCCTTCGACGTTTTTCCTTCGATCTTTGGATTTTGAAACAAGACTACGCCTTTATTCACATTCAGAAGTTCATCTAATTTCTCGTAGTAGTAGGAGTATACAGGGTGGTATTTCAGAGGATACTTGAATTCGGTATCTAGTATAATGTATTTATTTCCGCCAATTGTAATTGTAGAGTCTTCTGTAAAAATCACTTTAATAACTGTATCCAGCGAATCTTGAACTGAAAGTTGGTCGTTGTTATCTATGTTTTGAATGTCCTTTATTTTTTTGATTGTTTTATTTGGCATTTTAGAAATGTTTTCTATAACTGTTTTGTTATATTCGGTTTCGGACAGAAAAATAGATCTCTGGAAAATTTCATTATTCTGATTCGATGGCGATGTTGGAAGGTCGTCGTATAATATTGTATAATTCGGATTGAAAATAATATTACCTACACTATTGATTAAATACGTTTCAATCATTTTACTGTCAAATAACACTGTAGTATTGCCTTCTATTTCTGTGTGTAAATACACTTTTGTAAAAGGGGTTTTGTTATTTTCGACCTCGTCGAATTTGTTTTTGTATTTTTTTAGATCGGATAAATTAGTGATTAATCTTGTTATTTGATTATTTACGTTTTCTGATTCTCGATACTCATTTCGCAACCTACTTTTTACACGTTCTATTTGTTGTTGTTGCGTTTGTTGCGTTTGTTGCGGTTGTTTTTCCAGAACATCTAACTCATTTTGTAATTTACCAATGGATGTATTTATAGAATCGAATTGACTTTTCAAAATATCAAGTGATTTCTCGGTTCTAACTATTGAATCATTAATATCTTCGATTGTTGTTAATGACCCCGGATTGAATTGTACATATTTGGTATCGTTTTTCCTATAATCATTATTTGTCAAATTAAATACGGAGTCCATTAATATTTACCCGGAAGAAAGATTTCAACCACCGCGTTCAACCACCGCGTTCAACCGGAAGAACCCCGTTTCTTATAAAAAAGGCAATACGCGTTTTGCGCTAAAAATCCTTCTACATAGTTCAAAGGTCCATTTACTTCGGTGTCATTACATAAATACCAATTATCATCTACAGTTTTTACAAATGCGGTGTAATGTCCGCCTTCTAAAGTCCCCATGTGGTTCGCCACCCCGTATAAATCATATATACACGACTCCGAATTATACCCTTCCACGTATTTTCTCAAATCAAGTCCCTTTACAGGAAAATCGATTTGCGTCCTATTTTTTCTGGTGAATCCTGTAAACCGTTTAAAATCGATAATTAAGACGGATGGCAAACTCCAAATACGAATCCGTTTTTTAGCAGTGTATGTTACATTGCCCGCCTCGGTAGTATACGCCGCGCCCAATTCTTCCGGCATCAAATATGCGTCTAAACATTCCAACAATGATTTCCCTACAATTGGAAGACTCAACACAAAAAACGGTTCCGGAACTGTAGAATATGATTCGGCGACATCATATATTTCCGATACGTGGATGCCGAAAAAGATGTCTATGAATTCTGAATAGGTGTTCTTGTACATATTTATAATTGTCGTGTAGCATTTTACTGCGAGTCTGTCCTTTTCTGTGGTGGGTGTCCCCTTGATATTCATTTCTACTTCGCGTTTTAATGAATCGTGGAAACATTCAAATAGGAAAATCAGAAACTCCTGGACATCATTTTGATTCCATCCTGAAAATAGGTGTCTGTTTTTTTGGGTTGCTACTGTTTGAACTGTAGAAACGAATTTAATCGGATTTACCGTTTGTGTGGTCCGCATTTCATTTCGCAAATGGTTCCATTCAACTAACAGTTTAGAATCGGGAGTCAGTCGCGAAAATGTAGATGGGTTGTCTAAAAGACTGTTTAGTTTTTCTGTTTGAAATAAAATCTGTAGACACGAATTTAAAAAACAGGTGTTTCCTAAATTCATTAAACCTGGTGGTGGCTGCGAGGGTCCCATAATTTGTCAAGTGGTTCTCTGTTTATCCTTTGTTGTTGATGTTGAGCATCGGTGGACATTGGTGGACATTATATTTAGATAATGTATATGCCGTCGCAACCAAGAACAAAATGCGTTTTGAAATCCTCTACAGGTAGATGCGTATTATCCGATATAGAAAACCAGTCCAGTGAACATTGTGTATACAGTTCAACCACCAAACGTTGTAGAAAAACTGAGAAGAAGGCGCCAAAGGCGCCAAAGGCGCAGAAAGCGAAAACCGAGAAGAAGACGTCGAAGGCGTCAAAAAAAACTAGAAAGGAGTCAAAGAAGTCGCCGTCACCTATAAAGATACAACTTGACGATCCAGATATTGATAGTCCACCTGTCTACAATGAAGTATTTGGCATCAATCTTTCTCCAGAAGCGATGAGTTATATACAAACTCGCATTTTAGATGCGAATGCTTCCAAAATGCGTGAATTGACGGAGTTCAATGAATTGTATATTCCGTTGGAGGATTACGAAAACGACGATATAATGAGAGACTATGTCGCCACCGAGGTCCTTACATTGGCGACAAATATGGTAAGAGACAAACATAATTCAGAAATGCCCAGCGACCCAAAGAAACGTAAAGCACATATTGAAATGAGGAAAAAACTGCCAGTTGAATTACATCACATAAAACGCGTCATTGAAAATGACGATGAACTGAATTGTATTATAAACGGTAAATGTGTTATGTAATATATTTCTATTTCTACAGATAAACGCCCTGTAGAAATATTTCTATCTCGTGAAAAATCTATAAACACTTGACATTATTGATTTTGGTAAAGATTTACTTTTCGTTTTGCTTTGTTTTTTGTCATCTTCTTCTTTTGTTAACAACTCGACTAAATCACTCATATTGTTTTTTACATAATAAGCGTAAAATCCAATAATTGTATCCTTATCTAATGGCGGTTTTGTATAACACGAATTAGGTCTAACAATACCAGCAAAAAATCTACAATCTATATTTGGAAATATACTTGAAATAAAACTGGTACAATTTACTAAACTACTTTTGTCGCTTTGTAGACTAATTTCGCAGTAATTCAGGTTATTTCCGTGAGTTGGGTCTATTGCCCACATTATATCTTTTACCGCAGGATAAGAGTTGGGATAAAGACCAACAATAATTTCATTAACACTACTTGCGTATGCGGTTTTGATCTTTTCCAGATGCTGGTTAGTTAATATTCCAATATCAATAACTCTATTTCTTCTATCTTCCAGTTCTATTAAATAATCTGGTGAGTATAATGCGGCTTGTCCGTAATGATGTGGTAGTTTTGCCTTTCCAAGTGTTTTGCTTACAAATGGGTGAACGTATGAATTGGCATATCCTAGTCCTAAAGAATATAATCTTTTTTGATACATTACTATCATCGACGCATGAAACCCATGTTCGCCTCCAAGTATGATTGCGAAATAAATAGGAATATCATATACTTCCCAATGTGATTTTACAGAGTTTGAAGTATAATAATTACTAAATTTTTTTACAGCATTGACTATATTTTTTCTGACACTTACATTTCCTAACACATTTTCATTGTAACTGTAATTTTCTCTAAAGTTTTCATCATATTCCATAGAAGTTTTTAAATGGGGACCGGATTCATCAATTTGTAAATCGTATTTCCATTCTAATAATGGTAGCATAGGACTCTTTTTTGTTAATTCGCCAAGATGTTTTAGAATTCTACAGTCGTCGGTGGATTCTACGTCATCTAAAAAATATTTTGGTAATTTTTTGAAATCAAATTCATTTTTTATTTTACGCAAAAGGGATTCTTCGATTTTTAATTGTCTGGCGGTTTTATTTCTCCAGTCTCTCGTGTTAGTTACCCTTGTGTATATGCGTACGTATTCGTCTTCACTTATATTGGCAGTAGGTAAATAAAATGTATTGCTACTGATTGTTTTTTTAGTAGGAGTAACGCGCCTGGTGGTTTTATGTGGTCTAGATGAATGTGCGGCAGATGGTTGAGTTTTACGGGTTCTCTCCCCACCTATTTGGGTATTCTTCCTTCTTGCTGAAACACCGTTTTTTTTTGGCATATATAATTGATAGATATTATATATTATACACCTTTTCTCATTTAAAACGCCCATTTTATATGAGAACTTATCGTGTTTTGTTTTTCTTAGATACATATTTTTCTGGTCTTTCATAAGCACCCTTAATTATGTTCCTGTATTTTTCTTTTGGAATACTTTTAATTGTTTTTTGTTATATTTTTTTGCCTAATATAATGGGCGTTTTAAATGAGAAAAGGTGTAAAATAGGATAAACATAAACATAATTTATTAACATAATAACAATGTCTGTGGTTAGTATTGACGTCGGCATGAAAAACTTGGCGGTTTGTGTGTTCTTAGGTGTAGAAAATATATTAAAATGGGACGTCGTAGATATAAGCACTGTAGAGGAATCATTATATTGCTCGTGTCACCTGGCGAAAAAAGGGACCGTCTGTGGTAAACCTGCTAAATATTTGGAGCCGAATACCGCGATTTGCGGTAAACCGAATACCACAGAAAATGCCTCAGCATACTGTAAAACTCACGCTAAATCATCCCCCTATTTCATTCCTACTAAAAAGACGCAATCCATTTCGGCAATTAAAAAAATGAAAGTAGCCGATTTACACGAATACGCTAAAAAAATAGGTATCCCGCATCTCGAAGGAACCAAAGACGCGGCGGTTCAAACCATCTGGAATTTTTTACAGTCGAAAACACTTATACCCGTCGCCGAAAAACAGAATGCCGGCAAAATCAATCTTACAACGCTAGGCAAAAATATGATGACGAAATTGGACCTTTTTTTCCAGGACTTGGCGGCACCTGTAGAAACGGTCGTCATTGAAAATCAGGTGAGTCCAATCGCAAACCGTATGAAGACTCTACAGGGTATGTTGTCGCAGTATTTCATAATGAGGTATGATTCGCCAGATATTCGGTTCGCGTCGTCGTCGAATAAACTGCGCGACGTAGATGAAACGAAGAAAGCCACGTATAAGGATCGTAAAAATGCGGGAATCGCCTATTGCCGCGAAATTCTGGGGACGTATCCTGCCAAATGGTCCGCGCATTTTGAAGGACATAAAAAGAAAGATGATATGGCAGATTCGTTTCTACAGGGCTTACATTTTCTTTCGGTGAAATAGGTAGTTGTAATGGTCGCGTTCGTATTCATACATGTGTTTGTAAAAAAGATACAAAGTACATAACCCAAATAGGACGGCGGTCAGTATATATAACCCAATAAACGCTGGACGCCAATCGAGCCACTGTAGAAAATAAGTTGCTAATCCGCAAATGAAAATGTTGGGTAAATAATGGTCCGTGTTTTCTATGTTACTGTCGCCGTCTCTGTCGCCGTTGCCGTCGCCAGATTTAGTTCCGAATACAATATCGCAAATATCCGGACCGAAATTGTAGGTGTATGATTTATGATGAAATTCGTGGACGCCATTTACGTGGAAAATCGAATAATTGATATTATGTACAGTAGTATACAATAAATACACGAAAATAAATGCCGGGACGCTGAACACATTATGTATATCAAACCCCATTAATTCTATTGCCGCAGCCGATACAGGAATACAGAGAAATACGAAGAATTCGAACAATATTTCAATGAGGTGCGAATATATATGCGAATGTGCGTGATGATATAAATGCGTGATTGTAAACGGATAGAATATGTAGAGGTGTCCACACACGTGTGAAAAATAGACGGCAAGTAGTCCGATTAGTATAGTGAATATTCCTGTCTGGATGTTGTTTTTACATAATATTAGAATAACTATAAATATCGCCAGCCACGTTTTCCAATTTATACGTAGGGATTTCTCTGCTAAAATAAGATTTTGGTTCATATATGCTATGTATAGTATATATGAAATTATATTCCGCGGGTTCTTACGCCGCTATATCGTCGGTGAAAAAGGTTTGTTTGTACCGTTCCTTCTCTTTTTCGCCGTTATTTAATTGTGATTCTTGTGCGGACACATATTCGATATACTTGACTACTTCGTCGATTACGGGTTCGGGGACCACCGACAAATTAATAAATATGCCGCTTTTATTTTCATTTAATACGATTTTCTCATTTTTACTGAATATACCGAGAATCGCCACCTGATGGACCTTACTCATTTTTTCAATATTTTCTTTGATGTTATTTAATTGCGTCGGAGTTCTCATTGTATATATACTATATTGATGCGGTTTATATTATGGTATTGCGATTCAAGACATAAAGATAATCACGTAAAAAACATCATAATGGAATTTCATCAAGAAGAGGAGGAGTCAACAAATGTATTGACAATCAGCACCGTTCAAATCGCCCCCTTTAGAACATTGATTACTGCGCTCAAGGATATTTTGCTGGAGGCGAATATTTTATTTGATTCTACAGGGATTAAGATAATTAATATGGACAAGTCGCATACGATGTTGGTCCATTTGTTTTTGGAGGCGGACAAGTTCGAATTTTATGAGTGTTTGCGCCCGCGAATCATCGTAGGCGTAAATATGCTCCATTTCTTCAAATTCATAAGTCAAATAGAAAATGACGATACACTTACCATTTACATCGACGAAAAGGATTTCAATGAGGGTTCTGTCCGTTTTTTAGGTCTCAAGTTTGAAAACGGCGGAATTAAGCAATGTAAGAATCATAAGATGCGACTTATTGAAGCGGACGGCGAGGATTTGAATGAGATTCCTAAGGTGAAGTATTCATCGATTATTAATATGCCTTCTACAGATTTCCAGAAGATTATTCGCGACTTGTCCGTTATTTCTGATAAATTGGAGATTTCGTCGGTGAATGACGAGTTGACATTTAAATGTAGTGGAAATATGGGGACATCGGAAGTGAAACGAGCGGAATCGAATGGGTCTATGAAATGTATTACTCGCCGCGAACCTCAGAATGTTGTACAGGGCGAATTCTCATTGAAAAATCTGATTTATTTTATTAAATGTACCAATTTATGTCCGCAAATTGAACTATACCTGGAACATAATAAACCTCTGATTGTCAATTACAAAGTAGCG
>JACCDP010655973.1_pt1 | contig 10384 bp, 5 predicted proteins | sample 7445841 | NCBI WGS metagenome assembly JACCDP01 (sample SAMN15323441, study PRJNA562643) | freshwater metagenome | isolation source: river surface water | place: USA:Blue River Watershed | collected 2017-08-17
AGTAGTAATAAAGGTAAGCGCTGGCTTGTTATTTTGAATCTGGGTCACTGCCAATGAAGTGTCTAACGAGAAGTCAGCGCGGCGAGAACCATCGACCCACTGCACATTTGTTACTTTGGCAATCAAAGGGTGCATTGAATATGAAGGCGTGAAACCTAGCGCGTTAGCACTTCCGAAAGCTAAAAAGATAGATTGAATTATCTCGTTACTGCCATTTGCTGCCCATAAGTTAGCGACTGAGAAATTAGTAGAACTTTCCTTATTTATATATTTCGCAAGTGCGGCGCGAAGAGCAATCGCATCGCGATCTGGATATCTGTTTAGAGTTGCGCTGACTTCGGCAATTCGTTTGGAAATAGCCGCTACGAGTGCAGCCGAAGGTGCAAAAGGATTTTCATTGGTATTTAACTGAGCACTGGCTGCTACTTGAGGAGCTCCATAAGCAGACATCGGCTTTAACGGTTCGCGAAGTGGTAACCAATCCGGCCAGTTATTACTTGAACTCATAGTTTCTCAAATCTTGCAGTCATTGCTTCACCATGTGCCGGTAAATCTTCGGAATTAGCCAAAGTCACCACGGTTGGAGCGATCTCGGTGAATGCCGCTTGGTCATAGGAAATAAAGTGCAATCCGCGTAAAAATGTTTGCACTGATAAACCGCTTGAGTGGCAGGCACATCCCCCAGTTGGCAGAACATGGTTGGAGCCGGCTGAATAATCCCCTAATGAAACTGGCGCAAAGCGACCGATAAAGACGGCGCCAGCATTTCGAATTTGCTGGGCATCTGCCGCCGAGTTCGCAGTTTGAATCTCTAAGTGTTCTGCAGCATATGCATTAACCACAGCTAAACCTTGAGCAATCGAATCGACTAGTACTATCGCAGATTGAATTCCGTTAAGAGCGGTAGTAATACGATCACTATGTTTAGTTGCAGCAACGCGAACCTTAAGTTCAACTTCGACAGCACTTGCAAGCTCTGGTGATGTTGTAACCAGAACGGCGGCGGCAATTGGATCGTGCTCAGCTTGGCTAATCAAATCTGCAGCTACATCGCTGGCAAAAGCGCTCTCATCTGCCAGGATCGCAATTTCGGTTGGCCCGGCTTCGGAATCGATACCGATAACTCCGCGAAGTGCTCGCTTAGCCGCAGCTACATAGATATTTCCTGGCCCCGTTACTAAATCACACTTTTCACAGAAACCATCGATCCCATAAGCAAATAGGGCCACAGCTTGTGCGCCGCCAACTGCATAAACTTCAGTGATGCCAAGTAGTGCACAGGTTGCCAAAATAGTTGGGTGCGGTAATCCCCCAAATTCACTTTGAGGTGGTGATGCCACTGCAATGCTTTCTACTTTAGCTATTTGCGCCGGTATCACATTCATCATCACACTACTTGGATAGACCGCCCGGCCACCAGGTACATAAAGGCCAACCCGATCAACTGGGATCCACTTTTCGGTAACAGTACCCCCGTCGACAACTTGCACGGTTTTCTCAGCGCGCACCTGATCTTGGTGAACTTTGCGAACTCTGGAAATTGAAAGTTCTAGAGCGGCGCGAATTGAGGGATCTAATTCAGATAATGCGCGTTCTAAATCAGCTTGCGGAACTCGAATCTGAGCTGGTCTTACCCCATCGAATTCTTGCGCTAATTCGCGAAGCGTTTCTTCTGTTCCGTTCTTAACTCGATGCAATATTGGCGCGATTGCCGTCATCGCAGTCTCGACATCTAAGTGGGCGCGCGGAATTTCGCGGTTAATTTCCGCTTTACTTAAGTTGCGACCACGTAGATCAAGGGTTCGAATCACAGCCCTATTCTACTGATAAGGACTATACGTTCTGCAGACAATTAGGACCAAGGATCGCTTTGAGATCAGCGCTCAAACTTGGCGATGAAGTCACCTTGGATTCCAGTTTCATTACGGTATTACCGGACGGTTCTTCTAGCTGTAAATGGACTTCGCGTTTTCCCGGATGAGTGCGCAGGATCTCTTTCAGGCGATCGACAATCGGCGGCGTGCACTGTGCGATTGGCATCGAAATGATCAGTGGGCCAGCTGGGCCTTGTGAGATATCTGGGAAAGTAACTTCAAGTGCGGTAAAGCGCAATTGGTCTTCGCGCCGATCAACTCGACCACGAATAAGTGCTACTCGGTCAGTAGTCAAAGTGAGGGCATATTGATTGTAGGTATTTGAGAAGAAGAGCACTTCAAGTGCACCTTCGAGATCTTCAATATTGACTACTGCCCAGTTAGAGCCGGTCTTGGTAATTTTACGAGTAATGCCCGTGATCAATCCTCCGATGGTCACAATCTGCTCGTGATCGCCACCTTCATCAATTAACTCAGAGATTGATTTACTGACATTTGCTCGCAAGATATGTTCTACGCCAAGCAATGGGTGATCAGATACATATAGTCCGAGCATTTCGCGTTCATAACTTAATAAGAGCGCCTTGTCCCACTCGCCATTTGGAACTTCAACTTCCATTGAAGTAACAGTTGTCGTGCTATCGCCACCAAAAAGATCAAATTGCCCAATCGCTTCGGCGCGCTTGCTTTCGATAACGGAATCAATTGCTTCGAGGTGAATACTCATTAAACCTTTTCGAGTATCGCCTAATGAATCAAAGGCACCGCCTTTGATCAAAGATTCAATCGTCTTCTTATTACAAACTTGAGCATCTACTTTTGCTAAGAAATCACCAAATGAGGCAAATCGACCTTTAGCTTCGCGCGCAGCTTTGATTGATGCAACTACACCCTCACCCACATTGCGAATCGCAGCTAATCCGAATCGAATATCAGCGCCTCGCGGCGTGTATTCAGCATTTGATTCATTAACATCAGGCGGCAACACCTTGATACCCATTCGGCGACATTCCGATAAGTAAAGAGCTGACTTATCTTTATCATCGCGAACACTGGTTAATAGGGCCGCCATATATTCGGCTGGATAGTTTGCTTTCAAATAGCCAGTCCAATAAGAAACCATGCCATAACCAGCGCTGTGCGCTCGGTTGAATGCGTAATCGGAGAATGGAATCAAGACGTCCCAAAGGCGCTTGATAGCAGCTGGTGAGAAACCATTTTCACGCATGCCGCTTTCGAAGTGGACATACTCTTTATCTAGAACGTCACGATTCTTCTTACCCATCGCCTTACGTAAAAGATCTGCGCGGCCAAGTGAGAAGCCAGCAACTTTCTGCGCAATCGCCATTACCTGTTCTTGATAAACGATTAGGCCATAAGTATCGCCGAGAATTTCTTCGAGTGGCTTTTCCAGTTCGGCATGAATTGGCTCGACTGGCTTACGTTTATTTTTACGATCGGCGTAGTTGTTATGTGCATTTTCGCCCATTGGTCCCGGTCGATACAAGGCAATAACAGCAGAAATATCGGCGAAAGAATCTGGTACCAAGCTCTTAAGTAGAGCTCGCATTGGACCGCCATCGAGCTGGAAAACACCCAAGGTGTCACCGCGAGCCAATAGCTCGTAGGTCTTTTTGTCATCAAGCTTTAGCGTTTCGAGAATAACTTCTTCGCCGCGATTGGCCTTTATATTTAATAAGCAATCATCGAGGACTGAGAGATTGCGCAGTCCCAGGAAGTCCATTTTCAAAAGACCAGTAGCTTCGCAAGCTCCCATATCGAACTGGGTAATAATTGCGCCATCTGCCTCACGACGGTGAATCGGAATAACATCTAATAGCGGCTGTGCAGAGAGAATCACACCTGCTGCATGTACGCCCCATTGACGCTTCAGTCCTTCAAGGCCACGAGCAGTATCTACAACAACTTTGCTATCCGGATCCGTCTCGTAAAGTTGACGGAATTCGCCTGCTTCGCCATAGCGATCATCTTGCGGATTAAAGACTCCAGAGAGCGAAATATCTTTACCCATTACTGCAGGTGGTAGCGCCTTAGTTAATCGCTCACCAATTGCATATGGATAGCCAAGGACTCGGGTGGAATCCTTGATTGCTTGCTTAGATTTAATGGTGCCGTAAGTAATGATTTGCGCGACTCGATCTTCGCCATATTTAGTTGTTGCATAACGAATCATCTCGCTGCGACGACGTTCGTCGAAGTCAAGATCGATATCAGGCATCGAGATACGTTCTGGATTTAAGAAACGCTCAAACAAGAGACCATGTTCGATGGGATCTAAACCAGTAATACCTAGAGCGTAAGCAACTAATGAACCAGCGGCAGATCCGCGCCCAGGGCCTACCCGAATTCCTTCACGCTGAGCATGGGAAACTAGATCGGCAACAACTAAGAAGTAACCTGGAAAGCCCATCTTGTTCATGACTTCAAGTTCATAATTTAGACGTTCGGTATATGCAGCAGGTACCTCACCATTTAGGCGACGCGATAGGCCAGCCTGAGATTCCTTAACCAACCAGGTAACTTCAGTTTCACCTGCAGGTACTGGGAAAACTGGCATGAGATTTTCATTTTCACGCAATTTAACATCACAACGTGAAGCAATAAGTAAAGTGTTATCGCATGCTTCAGGAAGTTCCTTAAAGAGTTCGCGCATCTCGGCGGCGGTCTTTAAGTAGAACTCGTCATTATCAAACTTGAAGCGTTTTGGGTCTGCCAGAGTTGAACCTGATTGAACACAGAGCAGCGCCTCGTGAGATTTTGCATCAGCTTTAGTTGTGTAATGCAGGTCGTTCGTAGCCAGCAGTGGCAACTTCAGATCTTTGCCCAACTTAAGCAGATCGGCTTTAACGCGAGTCTCAATCTCAATTCCGTGATCCATCAACTCTAGATAGAAATTATTAGCCCCGAAAATATCTCGATAGTCACTAGCTGCTTGGAGGGCCTCTTTGTAGGCACCCATACGTAGGCGAGTTTGAATCTCGCCACCCGGGCAACCAGTTGTTGCGATAATTCCTTCGGCATATTTAGAAAGTAGCTCGCGATCCATACGAGGCTTGTAGTAATAACCTTCAAGGGATGCCAAAGAAGATAATCGGAAAAGATTTGCTAACCCTTGATTATTTTCGGCAAGTAGCGTCATGTGGGTATATGCGCCGCCACCTGAAACATCATCTTCGCCGCCATCGGCCCACTTAACGCGACTCTTATTAAAGCGAGATTCTGGTGCTACATAAGCTTCGATGCCAATAATAGGTTTGATTCCAGCTTTAGTTGCTTGCTTATAAAACTCGAAGGCTCCGAAAACATTGCCGTGGTCGGTCATTGCAATTGCCGGCATTTCCTGCCGCGCTGCATCTTGAACTAATTCGCCCACGCGTGCGGCCCCATCGAGCATCGAGTACTCGGTATGTACATGCAGGTGAACGAATGAGTCAGACATTTACTTGTAAATCTACTTTCAAGAGCAGTTAATTATGGAAGTACCGCATCACTTAGCAGCGCCAATGATGATTGTAGGTCACTTGGATAAGGCGCCTTAAAGGACATTGGTGCCCCGGTAATCGGGTGGGCAAATCGTAGTTCTAAGGCGTGGAGCCAAGGTCGCGCCATGCCTAAACTTTTCGCTAATACTGGATCTGCGCCGTAAGTTGTATCACCTACGAGTGGGTGATGAAGCGCAGAGAAGTGAACGCGAATCTGATGGGTGCGACCAGTCTCAAGTTCAACTTGAACCAGTGAGACCGATCGATAATATTCAATGACTTCGTAATGGGTGATACTGGTCTTGCCATTAGCAACAACGGCAAAACGATGATCCTCTTTTGGATGACGATCAATAGGCGCATCAATCGTGCCGCTAGATGGATCGATATGACCTTGAATTAAGGCATGATAAATTTTTTCGACAGTGCGATCACGGAAAGCATCCTTTAATACGTGATACGCCTGATCTGATTTTGCAACCACCATCAAGCCGGAAGTTCCGACATCGAGTCGATGAACAATGCCAGCCCGCTCAGCTGGACCAGTTGTTGTAATTGTGTAGCCCGCAGCAGTTAGCGCGCCAACAACTGTTGGCCCATTCCAACCTGGACTTGGGTGAGCAGCGCATCCAACTGGTTTATCGATAACAACGATCGCATCATCATCGTAAATAACAGTTAGACCTTCAATTGGAGTCAATGGAATTGGATCTGGGTTTAGCGGAGCCGGCAAGAGAACTTCAATTATCTGACCGGCTGAAACTCGTTCAGATTTAAGAAGGGCGCGACCATCGGTTGTGATGTCACCATCTTCAAGCAGGCGAACTACTGCCGTACGAGATAGACCTAGGACTCGAGTAAGAGCGCTATCGATACGTTCGCCAGCGACACCTTCAGGGACAGCCAAAGTTCGCAGGTCACGATTGCTATTACTTTGCGACATTTACTGGCCCAACATTTCTAATGGATAAAGTTATTGCTAGGAACGCAGCAATTACGATCGCGCTATCTGCCAAATTAAAGACCGGCCAATATGTCAGTTCGAGCCAATCTATTACCTCGCCTTTTAACAATCCCGGGCTGCGAAATACCCGATCCGTTAGATTGCCTAGGACTCCCCCAAGTACTAAACCAAGTGCTGTAGCCCAACCGAGTGAAGTGATCTTTGAACTGTAATAAATAATGGTGCCAGCTGCTGCAATTGAAATCAAAGAAAGAATGATCGTGGCACCTGTTGCGAAGCTAAATGCCGCACCTGGATTACGAATTAGCGTTAGTTGAAAAAAACTACCGAGAATCTTGACTGGGTTTTGAGCCGAAAGGCTATTTACAGCCCAAATCTTGGTACTTAAATCAAGCGCCCAAGTAAGTGCCGCAACTAAATAGAGGCGGCGCACTTTAGCGCCGTTCTTCCTTAGCTTTGCAGATCATGCAGAGCGTTGCGCGAGGGAAAACCTGTAGACGAGCTTTGCCGATTGTGTTTCCACATTCTTCGCAGAGACCATAAGTCTTGGTATCGATTCGCTCGAGTGCGCGTTCGGTCTGTAAAACCATATCGCGAGCATTGATAACCAGTGACATTTCATGTTCACGTTCAAAAGTCTTTGTACCGGCATCAGCTTGGTCATCGCCAGCGCCTTCGGAAGATGAATGAATTAAGTCATCCATTTCAATTTCAACTTTAGCGAGCTCATCCTTGAGGCGAACTAACTCTTTAGAAATCTCATTGCGGATCGCCTTTAGTTCAGCAGCTGTCCAGGCTCCTTCATTTTCAGCAGCCACAAGTGGTGATGGCGCCGCTTTTAGTGGCTTAAGCGGTGCAATTTTCTTGCCGCTCTTATTAGGGCGTGGTGGAGGCGGCATAACTAAGCGACGCTCTTCAACTACAACTTCAACAGGCGCGATAACTACCGTGTTAACACTTACGGTTTGGGATTTTTCATCGACGCTAATGGTGGTTTTTGAGCCCGCCTTGGCTGGAAATGGTTTGCCAATTGTTTTACTTGAAGCAGGCTTAGCTGGAGCAGGACGTGCAACGCTCTTCTTGACTGGCTTGGAAGCTGCTGCTTTAACAGGAGCTGCCTTCTTGGCAACTGCTTTCTTGGCAACTGCTTTCTTGGCAACTGCTTTCTTGGCAGGAGCGGCTTTCTTAGCGACCGACTTCTTGGCTACCGTTTTTTTAACTGGGGCCGCTTTCTTAGCTACCGCCTTCTTGGCAGGAGCGGCTTTCTTAGCGACAGGTTTTGCACTTTTTTTGGTAGGCACGCGGGGCACCTTATGCCCAATAGGCGCCAAATGCCACTCACGGCACCGAGGAGGCGGGAAATTTTCGCCAGCAGCGCTTGCCTCTAATCGAACCTCTAATAGAATAGCCACAGGTTCAAAGCGCATAGACGAGGCCATCACCTTCGAGCGTTCCGGAAGAGGCAGCGTAAGCTGCGGTAGAACTGGAAATTGAACGCTAGTTAATAAGTGGTTTAACTCTTTTGCGCTCTTTTCAGGCAATTTGAATTAAACAAGGCGGGTGGTACCGCGGCAATCGCTACCGAGCGAGATCCGTCCCTCCATTTTCGAAAGATATGAAGATGGAGCTTTAAATGAAATTTAACGCAATCCCAGCAGCTATAGATCTGCCGGCCATGGAGCGTTCCATCTTGTCTTTCTGGAAAGAAAATTCAGTATTTGAAGAGTCGGTAAATAATCGCGATGGCGCTGATACCTGGACCTTTTATGAAGGTCCACCCACAGCAAACGGTTTACCTGGTACGCACCATATTGAAGCGCGCGTTTTCAAAGATGTATTTCCACGTTTTCACACCATGAAAGGTAAGCAAGTAATCCGAAATGCTGGATGGGATTGCCATGGTTTACCGGTTGAGATTGCCGTTGAAAAAGAACTTGGCTTTGCTGGCAAGGGCGATATTGAAAAATTTGGAATTGCAGCTTTTAACGACAAGTGTCGCGAATCTGTGCAACGTCACGTCGGTGCATTTACAGATATGACTAACCGCATGGGCTTCTGGGTAGATTTTGAAGAAGCCTATTGGACGATGTCACCGCAATATGTAGAAAGTGTTTGGTGGAGCTTAAAAGAAATCTGGCAAAAAGGTTTACTTGTGCAAGATCATCGTGTTGCACCGTACTGTCCGCGATGCGGCACCGGTCTTTCCGACCATGAGTTAGCACAAGGGTACGAAACCGTTACAGATCCTTCTGTTTTTGTCCGCTTTCCAGTTACTAGTGGTCCACTACAAGAACTTGGAGCAGCGCTTCTTGTTTGGACAACTACCCCTTGGACTTTAGTTTCAAATACTGCCATCGCAGTTCATCCTGAGGTTACTTATGTAGTCGCGAAAGTTACTACCGTTACAGATGAAGTTGAGAGCAGCGAAGTTCTAGTGGTTGCTGAGAATTTACTCTCAGTCCTAAAGGGTGAAGTTGAAATTCTGCAGAGTATGCCCGGAAGCGAGCTTGAACATACTAAATACCAGCGTCCCTTTGAATTCGTTGAGATCCCAGATTCACATTTCGTAGTACTTGCTACATACGTCACGACTGAAGATGGCACAGGTTTAGTTCACCAATCCCCCGCCTTTGGCGCCGATGACTTAGCTGTTTGCCGTTCTTACGGATTGCCAGTTGTAAATCCCATTACTCCAGATGGAAAATTCTTAGCTGATGTGAAGCTAGTCGGTGGATTATTCTTTAAAGATGCTGACAAACCGCTAGTTAAAGAATTGAAGTCACTTGGCGTTTTATACAAGCATCTGCAATACGAGCACTCATATCCGCACTGTTGGCGCTGCCATACAGCTTTGATCTATTACGCACAACCATCTTGGTATATCCGCACCACTTCAATTAAAGATGCCTTGATCCGCGAGAACGAGAAAACGGATTGGCATCCAGAAACAATTAAAACTGGCCGATATGGCGATTGGTTAAATAACAATATTGATTGGGCCTTGAGCCGAAACCGTTATTGGGGAACCCCACTTCCGATTTGGCGCTGCGAGAACAAACATGAGATTTGTATTGGCTCATTGGCCGAACTGGGCGCACTAGCTGGTCAGGAACTCTCTAACCTTGATCCACATCGTCCTTTTGTTGATGACATTACTTTTAATTGCATCGAGTGTGCAGCTCCAATGGTTCGCACCCCTGAGGTTATTGACTGTTGGTATGACTCAGGTGCAATGCCATTTGCTCAATTTGGATATCCGCATAAGGAAGGTTCCCAAGAGAAGTTTGCTGCTGCGTATCCAGCTGACTTGAGCTGCGGAGCAATCGATCAAGCCCGCGGTTGGTTCTACACCTTGATGACAATCGGCACTTTGGTCTTTGATCAATCCTCATATAAGACGGTTCTCTGCTTGGGCCATATCTTGGATAAAGATGGCCGCAAGATGAGTAAGCATTTGGGAAATGTGCTTGAACCAATGGCCCTGATGGAGCAACATGGTGCAGATGCGATTCGCTGGTACATGCTGGCCGCAGGCTCACCTTGGTCAGCCAGACGAGTCGGACACGAAGCAATTACCGAAGTAATTCGTAAGACACTTCTGACTTACTGGAATACCGTTTCTTTCCATGCGCTTTATGCGCAGGCAGCTAACTTCGACTTAACGCAAGCGCCTGAAATGTCAGAAACATCCCTGATGGATCGCTGGATAAATAGCGAATTGCAATCTCTGATTGTTGAAGTAGATGCAGCCCTGAGTGATTTTGATTCACAGCGCGCTGGAAAAGCCCTAGCTGCTTTTATCGACGATCTTTCGAATTGGTATGTCCGCCGTTCACGTCGCCGCTTCTGGGATGGCGATGTAGCAGCTATGGCAACTTTGCATGAGTGCTTAGTCACCCTAACCCAATTAATGTCACCATTGGTTCCTTTTATCACCGAAGAAGTTTGGCAAGTATTGGTCCGCCCGGTGGATGCAACTGTTGCCACATCGGTTCATTTAACCAATTTTCCAATTGCCAACTTTTCGCAGATTGAAGAAACAC
>JACCDP011407731.1_pt1 | contig 10384 bp, 9 predicted proteins | sample 7445841 | NCBI WGS metagenome assembly JACCDP01 (sample SAMN15323441, study PRJNA562643) | freshwater metagenome | isolation source: river surface water | place: USA:Blue River Watershed | collected 2017-08-17
AGAGGGTAAAAAATGCACATAGACCACTTTAGGAATGCCAATAAATAACATCGCTATCCAGTAACGAAAATTCACAGTATGAATATGGATGAGATCGAGTTTACCAGTACCTTTTAAGACAACGTTGAGTTTCTTGGATTGTTGAATTAAATTAAGTTGTTCGATATAGGCTGCACCAACGCCTTGTCCAGGAACCGACGTTGCCTTTGAAAAGACGCCAACAGAAATGATCTTATTCTTTTTCACATAAGTCATTATAAAGGAAATAATTAAGAATACGTTAAAATCAAACGAAACTAAAGACTTGCAAAGTTAGTGAGTAAAAGTGGTGCAATTGTTCTTTGATGAACATATTTTACATTTTCCTTAATACTCGAAAATGAAATTGATATAATACTTTTGGAAAAAGGAGTTAATGTATGAAAAATTTACTTTATTTTCAATCCGGTGGTCCCACATCTGTTATCAATACCTCATTATATGGAGTTATTAAAGAAGCAAAAAAGCATCCTGAAATTGGTGGAATCTATGCTTCACTTTATGGTATCGAAGGTGTTTTAAATGACAATTTAATCGATTTAAGAGCAGAATCAGATGAAACCGTTGAGCTTTTACCCCAAACCCCTGGTGCGATTTTAGGTACCGCTCGTTATAAATTAAACAGTGATGTGAATCACCCTGATTATCAAAAAATCCTAGCAACTTTAAAAAAATATAATATTGGTTACTTACTCGTCAACGGCGGTAATGACTCGATGGATACCTGCCATAAATTATCCAAGTTGATGAAAGAAGTCGGTTATGATTGCAATGTCATCGGTATTCCAAAGACCATAGATAACGATTTAGCAAACACTGATCACTGTTTAGGATTTCCATCTGCTGCCAAGTTTGTGTTACAAACTTTACAAGATGTGGCGATTGATAACCTAGTTTATAACAAAGGTAAGGTTGCGATTGTCGAAGTCATGGGACGTAACGCTGGATGGTTAACTGCAGTAGCAGCATTACTAGAAGGTGACGTCAAAGCAGATCGCATTTACTTACCAGAAGATACCTTTAACTTAGAAACGTTCTTAGCAGAAGTAAAACAAGTTTATGAACAAAAGAAAAAAGGTTTGTTCGTGATTTCAGAAGGTATCATTTCTCAAATGCCTCACCAAGGTAAAGAAGTAGATGGTTTTGGACACGTGCAAATGGGTGGTGTTGCCTATCAATTAGCGCAAATTGTCAAAGATCGTTTTGGTTATAGTACCCGTCCGATCGAATTTTCATTAATGCAACGAGCTGCAGCGCAATATATCACCTTAGTCGATTCTAAAGAAGCCATCAAGGTGTCATCGATTGCCGTGAAAAAAGCTGTCAAAGGTAAAACGGATTCGATGGTAGTCATTTCACGTAAAAGTGATGAACCCTATAAGGTGAGTTTTAAATTACAAAAGTTAAACAAAATTGCCAACGTCGAAAAGAAATTATCCCCAGAATGGGTGGTCGATGTTCATGGTGAAGGAACATTGATGAAACGTTATGTCCGACCTTTATTAAAAGGATCACCAAAATTTGTATATGAAAATGGTTTGATTAAACGTGCCATTCTTAAAAAAACAAAGGTAAAATAAGTATCAATCGTCAACCGAGGTCAACAACCTCGGTTTTTTATTTGTATAATAGTATTAATGTCCTCAACTCAACTTATACCGCTAAAGCGTATTCATTATTATCGAGCATTTTTGAAAAGTGCCATTGGGGTTCTACGATGGAAGCTATTTCGAATGAAACCTCAAACCCATACTTTTTTACACCATCGTAATTTGAATCTTGATGAAGGAAATAAGGTTTTAAAAAATCTCATTGAGCTAGGTGAACCCTTTGCTGCAGTTCGTATTGGTGCTGTTGAAATGGGTGCGATTCATAATTATGAAAAGATGCTTCTTGGTATGAAAAAGACTTTCAAACCAATTGTAAGATGGAGTATGAAAAATAATGCTGGGTTTTACCCAACGGACGATAAGTCTTTAACGTATTACGCCAAGCATTTTAATAAAGAAGCTAGGAAGACCGACATATTTGGGGTTTCTGGTATTCATATGGAATCGTATATCTATCAACGGTATTTTCAATCTGCAAACGTGATTCAATACGAATCCTTTGAACCTTTAAGAGGCGATTGGATTCAGTCTCTCAAAGGTAAAAAGGTACTTGTGGTGTCGCCCTTTGCAAAAGATATTGAAACACAATACCAACGTAAAGATAAGCTTTTTCCCAAAGGGATTTTGCCAGACTTTCAACTCATCACCGTTAAATCTGTTCAGACCATTGCTGATCAAATGGATTCAAGATTTTCAACTTGGTTTGAAGCTCTTGACGCGATGAAAGTTGAAATCATGAAACATGATTTTGAAATTGCATTGATTGGAGCAGGTGCGTATGGTTCGCATTTATGTTGGTTTGTCAAAACCATGGGACGTCAAGCCATCCAAACTGGTGGGGCTACCCAAACGATGTTTGGTATCATGGGAAGAAGATGGGAAAAACGTCCGCACGTTACGCGTTACGTAAATGATGCTTGGATTCGCCCTAGCGATAAACCATTAGGGGCAGAAAAGGTGGAACATGGAGCGTACTGGTAAATCAGACTTGATCCAATTCGATTGGCAAAAACTCCTTCCACTTTTGGTTACCCAAATGTTAGGCCTTATTGGATTTCAATTTCTTGGCATTCCATCCGTTTATTTATTAATCGGTCTTGTTCTTGGATTTACTTTATTTGTACTGAATTATGCGCGCTTAAGTGACAATCAACGAACCGATTTAGGTTTGATGTTGACGAGTATGACCATTTTCACCTTATTTATGGGGATTTCCCCATTATATTTAGAATCTGGAACGTGGTTAAGGAATGGGTTACTTTCTTTAGGTTTTTCTGGTGTTTATATTCTAGGTTTTTTTGCTGTTAAATATTATCGATTTTCTTATGCTTCTATTTTTAAACCAATCTTGATTGGATTAGCGGCATTTGTTGGGATTAATTTACTTTATACACTGTATCGATATTTACCATTCTATCGCGTGCTTTTTGCTGGCCAAGTGATTTATGTCGATGGAGAAGTCTATGTTGTCAGTGAAGAAGTAAAATGGTTGATTGGCCTTCAATTTGTTGAATTGAATATTGCCTATATGGAATTTTATTTAACGATGTTATGTATGCCTCTATTAGCAAATATGAGATTGTTATTGAAACCTAAAGATATTCTTAAACAATGGCGAACGCATCTTTGGTGGATTTTTCCTTCTATTGTTGCTAGCATTGGTATTTTATGTTTACCAACCCTCACGCCGCTCATCGTTTCAAGTTTGATTGGACTGGCATGGTGGATCATCATCAAGTGGCCGACGTGGTGGACACAAAGACCCACACTTTTACGACCCACTCTTTATAGCGTATTGGGATTTGTTGGGTTGATGGTGTTGCTATTCTTTATCGATACGTATGATGTGTTGGGTTTAGGTACACTCATTAAACAAGTTGGACTCCTTGAACGCATTTTGGATTTTCCACTCATTGAAGGTTATCAAATTGTATTAAGAAGTATGTTTGAAAATCCCTTTGGTGGTTTTGCACCGATTATTATTAATGGACAATATCAAACCAGTACATACTCCATGATCTTTGATACGTTACATCAAGGTGGTATCTTTGCCTTGGTTGGATTGTTATTAATCGGTACTTTTTTTATCAATCAATTGATTGAATTCGGTAAAAATAAGCAAATTGATTCATCTTTAAAAGTGAGTTTCATTCTCTTTATTGTGGCATTTATGCTTTATCAAACCTTTGCAACCCAGTTGAATCCTTTTGTTAGAGAACTTGAACGAACAAAACCAAGATTAATGTTTGACGAACCACTTTGGTTAGTCATGTTTTTCTTAATGGGAACCATAATGATTGATCCATTCGTTGGTTTCTTAAAGATCGAAAAAAAACCAAATGTTGCAACATCGGCAACCATCAAACCTGCCGCAAAACAAACTATTAAAACGTTGAAGAAGGGAAAAGTACTTCGTAAAGGAAAATCCCGGTCAATGTTTGAAGATCATTGGAAGGTATTGGACTAACAATCGAATAAGAAAAACCAAAACCAATCGTACCTTCTAAAGTATTGGCAGGTAAAGTAATTTGGTAATATCCTGGATAAAAAGAAGTCACTAATTCGGTAATTTGTATATCCAATTCAATTGCAATCACACCGTTATTTCCATTTTTAAATAACGTAAATTGAACATTTAAATCACGAATGTGCTCTGCACCTGCATCTGTATCGGCACCCGCTTTCATAAATAAACCAATCGTTTGATCATCAGAACTTTGTAAAGGTGAAGGAAAAACATAACCCATACCGGATGGGCGAAGTTGAAGTCGCGATTTGGATAAGCGTTGTGCGTCTGTGCAATAAAGGATCCCATCAAATAACTTTGATTCAATACCATAATCAACGGCTGGTAACGCTAGACTTAATTTTTGATTGAGGGCAAATTGATCACCATTTGGATCATCATTGGTGGTTGGAATGGTTTGACTGACTTGTGCAGCATTAAAAGCATACGTTGCCTCAACCGATTCAATTTTGTTAGAAGCAAAGGTGTTAAGTAACACTTCATCAACGTAATAATTACTTTCAAAAACATTGGTGTGGTAAAGCGAACGATCATACACGGCAGCGACATCGGCCCCGCACGCCGTTAAAAGAATACTTGAGGCGATGATTGATAATGTTTTATGGAATGAGTTCTTCATCAAGTGTTAACCATCCTCCCATTAAGGTGTCAATCGTATCATCTGCTAATTTCAATGTACCTTTTGCAGGTGTAAAGGTCAATTCAGAAAAATAAATTTTTCCTTCGATATTATAAAGGTCGACCCGAACAAACGGGTAAGGGGCAGCGAGTTTCTCTGCGAGTTGTAGCATCGCTTGAAATTGAGGAGGTTCGACGATAGGATATTCTGCGCTTCGCCAACCATTGAATTGAGCACCTGGAAATGGCGTCCAATTCGAGAGTAAGTGGGTGTAGCGAATATCGGCTCCCCGTCCCGTGACCACATAAAGGTATTTTGCTTGTCCATGAAAGACATGGATTTTGTATTCAATCGGAAGACTCGTTTCAACGCCTAAATATTTTTCAATGATGATCTTACGTGGAATCGGTGAATAATGTCTTTCTAAGGTCTTTAATCCATAATCCGTTTTGAGCCAGCGTTGGAACTGACGTTTGAGTTGTTGATAATTCGCATTCTTTTTATCAAGGATGATTCGATTAAAACCAGAGGCATGACTACATTTGATAACAAACTGTTTCGGTAATCGTTTCCAAGGAATATCTTCAAAGCGATTATAAACACCATAGGATGGAATTAAATAAGTCTTGAGTCCCTTTTCTTTTAACATCTCCCTGACTGCAACCCGATCACTACCACGTATCACCAATGGATCTCTTGGAAAGACAAAATGACGTAAAACTTGTAATTTCTCAGTGTAAGTTTTCGGTGATTGAAGGTTGAGAGGTCTACCGGTAATGTAACGATATTGCAATTTTAAATACGGAATTGGGAAAAAACGAATCATCACCCAACGAAGGGGTGTAAAGAATAACCGTAAGGTTTTAGGTAGAGAACGTTTTGTCGTCATTATCTCTATTATACCGAATCGTTTATAATGGCGTTAAGATGAGAATTTTAGTGGTCACGCAATATTATTACCCAGAAAGCTTTGCTATCACCAATATTTGTGAAGGTTTAGTCAAATTAGGGCATCATGTTCAGGTTTTAACGAGCAAACCTCAATATGGGTTTGGTGAAGTGCCAAAGGATTATCAAAAAATTACCGATGAGATTGTCAGTGGTGTAAATATCCATCGGGTGAAGACCTTTGCAAGAAAACGAACCAAATTAAGTATTTTAAGAAATTATGCAACATTTTATCAAGCGGCAATGCAAGATATGGATGGTTTACCGGGTCGTTATGATGTGGTGATGTCTGTATCATTATCACCCCTCATGTCGATTGCGCCAGCGATTCGTTATGCAAGGAAGCATCACATTCCTCATTTACTTTACGCTGTCGATGTATGGCCAGAATCCTTATTAGTGACTTCCATTTTAAATCCAAAGGGAATCCTTTATGGCATTTTGAAGCGATGGAGTCTTGCTCTTTATCAACAAGTCCAGCGAATCGTTGTCGGATCACCGAGTTATCTAAAGCATTTTATTTCGATGGTAGGCAAACAGAACGTTGCTGCAAAAGCATTGATTCAACCTGCGTTGATTGAAAACCTTGGAAAAGAAAAAATAGATTATGGAGAAGGATTTCATCTCATCTATGCTGGAAATGTAGGCACCATTCAACAATTAACGCCTTTGGTTCAAGCTTGGAAACGAACTGGACAACTAGATCATTTACATATCATCGGTGAAGGTCGTCAACGCCCTGTATTAAAAAACTTAGTTAAATCACTTCAATTACAACATCGGGTTCATTTTTATGCGCATCAAACGCCTGAAAATCTTGGAAAGTTTTTAATTGATGCCGATGCCTTTTATGTTGGTTTACAAACACCGGGTGTGGTTGGTAAAACGATTCCACACAAATTAATTCAATATCTGCCATTTGGTCATCCCATTATCGGCTTTATTCAAGGAGATGGTTTATCTATACTCAAAGAATTGAAACCTCATTTTATCCTTCAATCAAAATTTACAAACTTAACTAGCATGATTAAAAAAATAAAATTATTAAATGAGGAAAAGAAAGCATCCATTCGCCTACAACATCAAGCATATTATGCGCAAAACTTCTCAGTCGATAAAGCTTGTGAAACGCTTATCGATCACTTTAACGAATTAATCCAATCAAATAAACGTTGACCGGTTGACACTAAACCGAATTGCTCAATCGCAATCGTTTTTGCCTTGATTGCCTTTGCTTGCACAAGACTATAATCTAAATTTAAGAATTTGAGTAAGGCTACGCGAATGCCATCTTCGGAAGCATCTTCAATCCATTGCAGTTCTTGGTTAAAATAGTGTTCAAAAAAAGGATGTCGAGTTGTAAGGGTAGGTGCACCAGATGCGATGTAATCAAGAACTTTTGAAGGAATCGCAACGTCATCTAAGGTCTTATCAACGGGTCTAGGGTTTACATTCACATAGGCTCCAGCTTGATATTTTCTCACTTGTGATGGTGATAATAATCCAAGAAATTTGATATGACGATGTTGTTGGCTTAATTGTTCAATCATACTCGCTTCAGGACCAAAACCTGATACGAGGAAATCGAGTTTTGAATCTTTAAGTTGTAAAAAACCTTTGACCAAAGCGTCGATGCCATAACGACTAAAGAGTGCACCAGAGAAATATATATAAGGTCGTGGATGTTGCTTTGCGCCTGTTGAAGATTCAACAATGCCAGGTATCACCAATTGAGGGCGTTGATGTGGATTAAATAAACGAAGTAAAGGTTCCGTAATGCCAATGTAAGCATGGTGATGTTGGTGGAGGGCAATCCATTGGTTTGCTTTTGTTTTACTGACACCCGTTAATTGGTGAGGGTCATCTGTAAATACACCAATCGTGCGAATACGATCATGGCGCCGATATCGTTTTGCAATATGGCCTGCTAAGGTACTATTGCCATCAATGAATACATAAACAAGATCCTGATTCTTTTTCAATAGTTGCCGGAGATAACGGTGTGTGGACCATGTTAACCATAATGCTTTTAAAAAGCGGTGACGAGGATGACTAAATTGAATGTAAAGTTGTTGATTATCGCGATGAATGGTTTCAGCATGCCAAAGATTCTTCTTCGTTGTTCGAGTAGGTGGAAGACTGATGATTTGGATTGGTATATGTTTTGAAAGCGATTGAATCCATCTTGAAAAATAGAGTTGATGACTCGGATTGATCACTTCACCAGCATCAATCCAAGCTTGAAATACTACAGGGGGCATCACAGAACTTAGCATCACATATCGATTCATGATTTGATTCCAAAATGAACGAGGTGGCTTTTCACCATTTGTTCAATTGTATTTTCTTTCGCAACCATTAAACTAGCTTCTGGATTTTGAAGAAGACGTAACTGGTGGACTTTTTTTGGGAAAGTTGACAAGGAATGAAAGGAAATACGATACCCATTCACGCCTTGTTTAATCAGGACTTTACTAGAAATCACTTGATCAGTACTCAATACCGGAATGCCTTGTGACAAGGCTTCATTGATGACATGGCCATAAATGTCTTCTTTACTCAGGAGAATAAATCCATCACTTGCACGCAACATCGATAACAATAAATTTTTAGGTTGGAATGGTTTTAAGATGATGTTAGAAAGCTTAAACTTTTGAATTAACGTTTGATACTTCTTTTTTAAAGGACCATTCCCGACAATGATTAATTGATCATCTTTGGGCATGTGTTTCCATAATCTTATTAATTCAGAGAAATTTTTACGAGAAATAAATTGGCCTACTGATATGAATATATGGCCATCTTTTGGCAACCCAACTGTTTTTCTTAATACCTTTTTTTCCTCAATGGACAATGGTTTCTTTAGTACCTCTTCTTGGAAGATTGTGCTATATGGATAATGCATAATGGTTTCTCTTTTTGCACCATAATGGACTAAATAATCATCAACAATTGGTGTAGGAGAAAAATAACCATTTGCACCTGAAATAAGTTTTTTCTTCAAGGCAAATTTCCATGTTGTGTCTTTTCGAATGACACCACCATTGACATATAAATAGTATGGAATCTTGTTTCTTTGCAAATAGAGAATCGTATCAATTTCAGTCCATGAAGAATAACCATTGATCACAATATAGTCATAGGTTGTTTCACTCAAATGTTTTTTAACTTCAAATGATAGATGATTTTCTTTTCCAATTGGAATCCCTTTTAACATTCGATAATTAAATTTCCAATTTTCTTTTGAAAGGTATTGTTCTTTCGCATATCCAGATAATTCACGTTCAAAAAAAACAGTTAAATGTAAATGTTTTGCTAAACCGTTAAAGAGATTTACTTTGTAAGGTGCAGGATGACTAAATAAAAAGAAGCATGATTTCATTAACGTTATTATACAAAAATCGCATCTCTTCTAGGATTTTAGTAAGATAATAGTAAGATGAATCGTACTTGGAAAGATTTTTTCAATCAAGAAAGCGCGTTACCTTATGCTCAATCCATTAAGCAATTTTTGGATCAAGCTTATCGAGAAAAAGTTGTTTATCCACCTCGCCATCAAATGTATCGTGCTTTTGAATTATGTCCGATCTCGCAATTAAAAGTTGTGATTGTGGGTCAAGATCCTTATCATCAACCTGGTCAAGCAAATGGCTTAGCTTTCTCTGTCAATCCTGGAATCAAACTTCCACCAAGTCTCATTAATATTTTTAAGGAGATGTCTCAAGACTTATCACTGCCGATGAATCATCATCATGGTGATTTAACTTACTTGGCTAACCAAGGGGTTTTATTGCTGAATAGTTTGCTAACCGTGGAGGATAGTAAACCACTTTCACATGACACGATTGGTTATGACATTTTCTTTAAACACGTGTTTGAATTTTTGGAGAGATTAGATCAACCCATTCTCTATTTGTTGTGGGGAGGCCAAGCAAAGTCTTATCAAAAATGGATCACGAATCCGAATCATACTGCATTATTAGCACACCATCCTTCACCACTTTCCGCCAATCGAGGTGGATGGTTTGGCAGTAAGCATTTTTCGAAAACCAACGCGTGGTTGACTGCAAAAGGAATGAAACCCATTCTTTGGTCTAACACTTAATTTTATTTTTTGATATATTAACGTTAACGGGAGCTAAGGTAGCTTGGCTGAGAGGGTATGCGTTCCATACCGACCGGACCTGATCTAGGTAATGCTAGCGTAGGAAAGTAACAATGTTTTGTTATCCTTGCTAGCCAAGGATTTTTTATTTAAGGAGGAAATAAAATGAAAAGTCTAAGGCTGAATATTCGTCAAATCGTTTTGATGGGGATGTTAGTTGGCATCACCATTGTCTTGGATATCGCATTTAAGTTTTATCAACAAGCGAATGGTGGGTCCATTAACCTCGCGATGGTAGGTCTTGTCTTAATCAGTTTGTCTTTTTCCTGGTGGAAAACATGGTTTGCAACTGCCATCATCTTCGGCATTCTCTCCGCCAGCTTAGATGGTTATGTCGCTTATTACGTCTTTGATTATGCGCTTGCATTAAGTGGTTTCATGATCATCTCTATTTTTAGAGAAACGATTTTAAAGCGACAAGGTTTGAAAAGTATCGGTCTATTATTGATAACCTTCTCAGCAGCTTTTTTATGGCG
>JACCDP010326188.1_pt1 | contig 10383 bp, 8 predicted proteins | sample 7445841 | NCBI WGS metagenome assembly JACCDP01 (sample SAMN15323441, study PRJNA562643) | freshwater metagenome | isolation source: river surface water | place: USA:Blue River Watershed | collected 2017-08-17
AACGGTAACAAAATTGAAATCTGGGATCAGCATTTGTACAATTCTGAATTGAATGTAGATCCTGCCGAATTGTCGGAGTTGGCAAAACTATTCCATCAGCAGAAAAGCTTAGGGTAACGAATCGCATGCGCTGGCAACCTCTGTTTGCCTATGTACCACTACCACGAACCCGTTTTACTGCAACCCAGCGTTGATGCCTTGGTAACCAATCCAGATGGCACATACGTAGATGTTACCTTCGGGGGCGGCGGTCACAGCAGAGAAATTTTATCCAGACTTTCTGAAAAAGGTAAACTCATTGCTTTCGACCAAGACGAAGATGCCTTGGCCAACCAAATTGACGATCCGCGTTTCACTCTAGTTAACCACAATTTCGCTCATTTAAAATCATACTTGCATTACTTAAAGGCCATTCCCGTTTCAGGAATATTGGCCGATTTAGGTATATCCTCCCATCAAATCGATGTGGATACCCGGGGCTTTGCTCACCGCCTAAACGGACCGTTGGATATGCGCATGTCCAAACACAGTTCAATGACTGCCGCCAGCCTGCTCAACAACAGCAGCATGGAAGAACTCGTAAGAATATTTCGCAACTATGGCGAAATACCCAATGCAGGGAAATTAGCCCAAACCATCATTAACAGCAGAAAAGGGCAAACGTTCAACAACATCGAACAATTCAAAACCCAAATTCAATCTTGCACACCGAAAGCTACTCCCGCTAAATACCTGTCGCAGGTTTTTCAAGCATTGCGCATTGCCGTGAACAAAGAAATGGAAGTTTTGGAAACCTTCCTTAACGATGCCGGACAATGTATTGCCGAAGGTGGAAAGTTGGTTGTTATTTCCTACCACTCTCTGGAAGATCGTTTGGTAAAACATCTACTGCAAACCGGAAATACGGATGGAAAACGACATACAGACATGTATGGAGGTATAGACAAACCCTTTGATTCACAACCCAATAGAGCTATCACACCCGATGAATCAGAAATTGAAAAAAACAAACGCGCCCGCAGCGCAAAAATGAGAATAGGAGTACGCAATTCATGGAAAAGCAACAACCGATAAACCCGTTCAACCAACCCATTGAAACTCCGGAGGTCCCAACCGAGAATAATTCTTCTGTTGCAAGCGACCCAACGGAGGAAAGCCTTGCAACCTACCAAACCCCTTCCCGCAGAAGTTGGTTGTTGTTTGGCGTGACGTGTTTCCTGTTGATGCTATTGTACATCTACAATTCGGGTCATGCCAACAAAGGATTGCGCACCAAGGAAAAGTTAACCAAGGAATTGAAAGAACTTCACTCGGAGAGCATTTCCTTGGAAAGTCAGATCACCAATGCATCCACCCAATCGGCGCTTACTCAGCGTTTGCAAGGCACAGGATTAAAAGAAATCACCACCCCCCCCACCAAGCTGGTTAGAAAAAAGAAAGACGAATGAGTGCTCCCAAAGTAAATACCCGCAAATCAATCTTGGTCCGCGCATACATTGCCGTGGCCTTGATACTACTGTTTGCCTTTTACCTGGTGTTGGGCATCGCTAAACTGCAATTTGGCAAAACCGGTGAATTTGCTCAAGCTAGAAAAAATCAAAATACCCGCATTAAAGAAATTCAAGCCATGCGAGGAAATATCTATGCGGCCGATGGCTCTTTGCTCGCTACGTCCGTTCCTCGATACGATATCAACATGGACCCAAATGCCGATGGTTTAAGTCAGAAGTTATTTGAAGAAAAAATCGATAGTGTGTCTGCTTTGCTTGCTATGAATTTCAACACAAAATTCAAGACAACCGCCGAATGGAAATCCTATTTAAAGCAACAGCGCAAAAAGAAATCTAGATTCATCAGCCTTGCCAAAGACATCGGATTCGAACAAGTAAAAAAAGTTAAACAATGGCCTTGGGCAAGGGATGGGAAATTTGTAGGAGGAATATGGTTTGAGGAGAAAGGCAAGCGCATGTATTTCATGGGCGACTTAGCGAAAAGAACCATCGGTAGATCCGAAAATGGTACACAAGTAGGATTGGAAGGCGCCTTCGACACTCTACTCCGGGGTAAAAATGGCAAACAACTGCAACAACGAATGCCTGGTGGCGTGTGGAGACCGTTGCAAACGGGGAACCAATCCATTCCGGTTAATGGAGCCGATATTGTTACCACCTTGGATGTTCGAATCCAAGACATAACCCAATACGCCTTATTAAAAGGATTACAAGAAGTGGAAGCGCATCACGGTTGCGCGGTAGTAATGGAAACCAAAACTGGAGCTATCCGTGCCATGGCGAATCTGAAGCGAGGAACGGATGGACAATATTACGAATCGCAAAATTATGCGGTAGACGAATTCACAGAACCGGGATCCACCTTCAAAGTACTTGCCGCCATTGCGTTGTTGGAAGACAAAAAAGTAACGCTTACCGATAGCATCAACAACGAATGGGGGAAGTGGAAATACTACGACCTAGACCTTGTGGACGCTGTAACACCGCGAAAAAAATTCTATACGCTGTCTGAATGTCTTCAAAATTCCTCCAACGTTGGTACCGCGAAGTTCGTATTGCAACATTACAAATCGGACCCCGAAGACTTCACAGACCACGCCATCCAATTGGGCTTACACATCAAACCCAATTTCGATATTCCATCGTCTAACTTCCCTACCATAAAAACTCCCGAAAGTGGAGACTGGTCGGCCATCTCTTTACCCTCCATGAGCATCGGTTATTATGCACGGGTATCGCCTTTGCAATTGTTGATGCTGTACAACACCATCGCCAACAAAGGCCAATTGATGCAACCTTACATGGTTTCAGAAATTCGAGCCCAAGGCAAAAAGGTACAGAAAATCGAACCCAAAATTCTGAATAAACAAGCCATTTCTGCACAAACTACACAGGTCTTAACCACAATGTTAACTACGGTAGTAGACAAGGGTACGGCTTCCAATATCAAAACCGAAACGTATAAAATTGCGGGTAAAACAGGAACGGCCTGGCTATCATCGGGAAACAAAGGCTATGGAGATAAAAAAGAATTTCAGGCTGCTTTTGCTGGATTTTTTCCAGCCAACGATCCTCAATTCACCATCATCGTAGTGGTAAACTCGCCTAAAGGAGTAAAATACTCCGGTTCGCAAATTTCTGCCCCCATTTTTAAGGAAATCTCCGATAGGATTTACGCTACCCATATAAAAACCCAACCCCAATTCGCCACATTCACAGTACCGGAAGCGCCGGGCGTATTGAAAGGTGATTTCTATCAAACCAAATTGCTCTTTAATGAATTAGGGATAAGCTCTCAGCTCGTTCAAGCCGATTCCATAACTACGACCCCAAAATTCATTGAGCCCAACCGCGAAGCGCATTCGGTTAAGCTTAAACCCGTGGATTTTAACACCAATCAGGTACCTGACGTTCGAGGAATGGGAATTCGCGATGCCATGAAACTATTGAAATCGATGGGCTGTCAAGTCACATTCTCTGGGTATGGTAGAGTTACCGAACAAAGTCCATCCGGGGGTTCAGCACGAAAAAACTCTGGCAATTCCGTCCACCTAATTCTAAAACCGTTTTAACCATGAGCAAGCAATTATCCCAATTAATTGAATCCATCAGCGGCTTATCTGTGCATGGGGCTGCACCGGAACAGGTTTACATATCAGACATCACCATCGATTCCCGCAAAGCAACAACAGGCTCCTTGTTTGCCGCAATTCTAGGCACCCAAGTAGACGGTCATACTTTCATCCTTCCACTAGTAGAACAAGGGGTTTCTGCAATTTTATGTTCAGAATTACCTACAGAAATCAATCCCCAATGCTGCTATATTCTTACCGCAGATGTACGACAAAAACTGGGAGAATTGTGCAAGAATTTTCATGGTAATGTAATAGACCAACTAACCATTGTTGGCACTACAGGCACCAATGGAAAAACTTCGGTAACCACCTTGTTGTTCGATTATTTCTCCCAACAAGGATATTCCTGCGGATTGGTTTCAACGGTTGAATATCGAATTGGAAATCAGGTACTACCAAGCACACATACCACCCCCGATATCGTTGGACTGCATGCATTATTGGCCGAAATGGCAAATGCAGGATGCACCCATTGCTTCATGGAGGTGAGTTCTCATGCCGCCCACCAAAACAGAATCGCTTCCATACCCTTTAGCTTGGCTATTTTCACCAATATCACACGGGATCATTTGGATTACCACGGCACGTTCGACAATTACCTAAAAGCTAAAAAATCATTCTTTGATCATCTTCCCGCCACAGCCATGGCTATTACCAACAAAGACGACAAGAACGGAATGGTCATGCTTCAAAACACCAAAGCTTTGCGCTATACCTACGCCATGAAACAACCTGCTGATTTCACTGTTCGGGTTTTAGAACACGATTTCAATGGCATGCAGCTGCAGTTAAACCGACAGGAATTATGGACCCCCTTAATTGGAGAGTTCAATGCCTATAATTTATGTGCCGTGTTCGCTGCGGTCTTCTTGTTAACCGAAGGGGATTCGGATGCCGCGGTAAAAATGAGTGCTTTGGGCACTGTAAATGGTAGATTCCAAGTATTGCAAGGACCAAAGCGTATTACCGCCATTATCGATTATGCGCATACTCCGGATGCCTTGGAAAACGTAATCACTACAATCAATCAAATCAGGAAAAACAATGCCCAATTAATTACAGTTGTAGGCTGCGGTGGCAATCGCGATCAAGGCAAAAGACCACAAATGGGTAGAATCGCTGCCTCCCTCAGCAATAGAGTCATATTCACCTCCGACAACCCGCGCAATGAATCTCCCGATACCATCATTGCCCAGATGCAAGACGGAGTAGAACCGCAACACTACAAACGAACTTTAAAAATTACGGACCGAAAAGAAGCGATAAAAACGGCTTGTATGCTAGCGCAACCAGGCGATGTTATCCTCATCGCAGGTAAAGGGCACGAAACCTACCAAGAAATCCAAGGAGTAAAATACCCATTTGACGACAAACAAATCACCCAAGAATCCTTCAACCTAATTGCGTAAAAAATCATGTTGTATTACTTATTCGAATACCTCAATAAATACCAAATAACCGGCGCAGGAGTGTTCAAATACATTTCCTTTCGCGCATCGTTAGCGGGAATACTTAGCCTACTAATCGCCTTGGTTGTTGGCAAAGGAATCATCGGCTGGTTACAGAAAAAACAAATTGGGGAAACCATCCGCGATTTGGGTCTAGAAGGACAATTGCAAAAAAAAGGCACCCCTACCATGGGTGGAATAATCATCATTCTTTCCATCTTGATACCCACTTTATTATTTGCACGATTGGATAATGTGTATGTGATTCTGATGCTTGTAAGCACGGTTTGGATGGGAATTATCGGTGGGATAGACGATTACATCAAGGTTTTCAAAAAGAATAAAGAAGGCATGAAAGCTACCACCAAGTTGATTGGACAACTATTTTTAGGAGCCATCCTCGCTGTAGCTATTGACTATACCCACGGTGCCGCAAAAATGGACCTAACCACCAATCTGCCAATCACCAAAAATCTATTGAATTATTCAGACCTAATACCCGGCTCACATAACGCTTGGTACATCTACGTGCCGTTTATCATTTTCATTGTTATGGCCGTAACCAATGCCGTAAATTTAACCGACGGCATTGACGGTCTGGCCAGCGGAACTACGGCCATAGTAGGAGTGGGTTTGGTAATTTTAGCCTATGCAGCAGGTAACAGCAAACTCGCAGATTACCTCAACATAATCTATGTACCGAATTCTGGCGAAGTGGTTATATTCCTCGCCGCTGTTATCGGTTCTTGCCTGGGATTCTTGTGGTACAATGGTTTTCCCGCACAGGTTTTCATGGGAGACACAGGATCCATGGCGCTTGGCGGTGCCATCGCCTCCGTAGCCATCATCATCAAAATGGAATTGATGATTCCCATTTTGTGCGGTGTGTTCTTCGCTGAAAGCTTAAGCGTAATGCTTCAAGTAGGTTGGTTTAAATACACCAAGCGAAAATATGGCGAAGGCCGAAGACTTTTATTGATGTCGCCCCTTCACCATCACTACCAAAAGCGAAACATTCCAGAAAGCAAAATCACCTTGAGATTCTGGTTGATAACCATTGTACTAGTACTAGCAACCATCGCCCTTTTAAAACTTCGTTAAGCAACAACCATGAACAAAAACCTCGTAATACTTGGAGCAGGGGAAAGTGGCGCAGGCGCTGCTGTCTTGGGCAAAACCCAGGGTTGGAAGGTATTTGTATCGGACAAAGGAGTAATAGAAACCCAATACAAGGTAGAATTAAATCAATGGGAAGTGGAATGGGAAGAAGGATTCCATAGCGAAGACCGCGTGTTATCGGCCGATTTAATCGTAAAAAGCCCAGGAATTCCTGACAGTGTAGCTTTATTGGTTAAAGCAAGATCGCTGGGGATAGAGGTAATTTCCGAAATCGAGTTTGGGTACCGGTACTGCAATGCAACCATCATTGGAATTACGGGTACCAATGGCAAAACAACCACCACGTTGCTAACCTACCATTTGCTTAAATCTGCCGGACTCAATGTAGGACTAGGCGGCAATATCGGCGATAGCTTTGCCCGTTCCGTCGCCTTGAAAAACTATGATTTCTATGTATTAGAAATCAGTTCTTTCCAGTTGGACAACATCAAAGATTTCCGTTGCCACATTGCCATATTAACCAATATCACGCCGGACCACTTGGATCGGTATGAATACCAATTGGAGAATTATCAACGCAGCAAAATGCGCATCGCCATGAATCAAACGGAGTCTGATTTCTTCATTCACTCTGCAGACGATGAATTAACCCAATCGGCGATTGCCATGATGCCCCCCAAAAGTAAACGATTGGGATTTTCTCTTACCCAAAAGAACACAGAATCTTATCAGCCTACCCTAGCCTATCAATTGGCAGCTTGGGCAACCCATCAAACAATACAAATTCAAACAAAAACAAACTTAGAACTCGATATGAAATCATTTACCGTTCGCGGACAACACAACGCTTACAACAGCATGGCTGCTGCCGTAGCCGCAAACCTTTTGGAGGTTAGAAAAGACAGCATTCGCGAAAGCTTTACCAACTTCCAAAACGTAGAACACCGCTTGGAATTTGTAGCGCGCATCATGGGTGTAGAATACATCAACGATTCCAAAGCCACCAACGTGAATTCTGCTTGGTATGCCCTGGAAAGTATGGACAAACCCGTCATTTGGATTTGCGGTGGCGTGGACAAAGGAAACGACTATGCATCCTTAAAATCCCTAGTAAAAGACAAAGTGAAAATGATTGTTTGCTTGGGAGTAGACAACCGAAAAATCCACCAAGCCTTTCAATCCGATGTGGATCTGATTATCAATACGCAATCCGCTAAGGAAGCTGTGCACGTAGCTTCCAAAATGGCTTTGACGGATGATGTGGTTCTGCTTTCCCCTGCCTGCGCAAGTTTCGACCTTTTCGATAATTACGAAGACCGGGGAAGACAATTCAAAGAGGCCGTTCGCAATTTATAAACGCAATTATGGCAAGGAAATACGGTCATTTGTTCAAAGGAGATCGCTGGATCTGGTACATCATCATTACCCTATCGTTGATTGGGATGCTAGCCGTTTACAGTGCCACTATCACCTTGGCTTTCAATAAGCAAGACGGAAACATCGAGTTCTATTTCTTCCGTCATGCCGGATTTTTAGTCATTGGCCTTATTCTCTTGTACGCTACCCATTTGATACCATTCCAATATTACTCGCGAATCTCGCAGGTCTTTTTGTGGTTATCCATTGCTGCCCTTGCGGTTACCCTATTCACGGGCAGCGAAATCAATAACGCCACACGGGTAATCCCAATCCCATTTTTAGGCATCACATTCCAACCATCGGACGCCGCTAAATTATTCCTAATCATGTACATAGCCCGATACCTATCTAAAAAACAAGAAGAAATTGATAGCTTCAAAGTTTTTCGACATGTACTGTTGGTTGTGATTCTCGTGGTAGGTCTCATTTTTCCTGAAAACTTAAGTACGGCATTGGTAGTCTTTTTAACCAGCATATTGCTCATGTTTATCGGCCGGGTAAACATCCGATATATCGGATTACTAAGCGGAACGGGCCTACTTCTAATTTTCGTCTTGGGCTTTACGTTATTGAACATAAACACAGACGGCTTAGGACATACCCGAATCCCAACCTGGAAAAAGAGGATTGAAACCTTTATCGGAAAGGACGAAGGCGATGGCAACTACCAACAAATGCAATCTAAAATTGCGGTTGCCGAAGGCGGACTATTTGGAAAAGGCCCCGGCAATTCCACCCAGCGAGCTTACTTACCTCACCCCTATTCGGATTTCATTTTTGCCATCATCGTAGAAGAATACGGCATGGTAGGCGGCATAGTTGTGATGGGTTGTTTCATTTTACTCATTATACGATGTATAAAAATTGTAGTGGAGAGTTCGCGCGCATTTGGAGCCCTGATGGCCCTAGGATTGGGATTGAGTATGTCGATTCAAGCTTTTGTAAACATGGGTGTAGCCGTAGGCGTATTACCCGTAACAGGATTAACGATTCCGCTAGTAAGTATGGGAGGAACCAGTTTATTCATGAATTCCATTGGATTTGGAGTAATACTGGGCGTCACCAAATTCATTCAAGACGAAAAGATGAAAGCATCCACCCAAGGTCCAGGCAGCGTGAGTACCGATTCGACCGCAACTAACCCATCCATATCAAACGCTTAATCAACCATGACAACTACACACAATAAACGGTTTATTCTCAGTGGTGGCGGCACAGGTGGACATATTTTCCCCGCGGTAGCCATTGCGAAAGAACTCATGCATCGATACGGTGCAAACACCGAAATATTATTTGTAGGTGCCCTTGGAAAAATGGAAATGACCCGAATTCCCGAAGCCGGTTTCAAGATTGTTGGTCTTCCCGTGGAGGGACTTATCCGTTCTATTTCACCCAAAAATTTCGCAGTTCTCGCCAAGGCGGTTTATAGTTTAATTAAAGCTCGAAGAATAATAAAATCTTTTCGTCCAGATGCAGTCATCGGCACAGGAGGCTACGTAAGTCTGCCGGTTTGCTTTGTGGCAAGTCGAATGCATGTACCAGTGATTTTGCAAGAGCAAAATGGATTTGCTGGATTAACAAATAAACTCGTTGGTTCCAAAGCACGAATCATTTGCACCGGATTCCCCTCAATGGATCGATTTTTCCCGCGTGGGAATTGGATGTTTACCGGAAATCCTGTTCGCGATGCGATAATAAAATCGGGTTCTGATTTAAATACAGCAGCTTCAAAAATACCGTTCATGCAACAAGCTGCTGAAAAATGGAGCCTAAACCCCAATCTACCCATCATCTTCATAACCGGTGGCAGTTTGGGTGCTAAAACGATCAACGAAACCATCTTGGAAAACCTTGAGAACCTACTAGCCAAAGGAATTCAATTGATATGGCAAACAGGAGAAAGGTTTTGGAACAGCCACCACGAAATCATCCAAAATCAAATTGCTTCCTACCAGCTTAAAGGGATAAAAACGCCAATCTACTATTCAAGTTTTATCGATTCGATGGAACTTGCTATGTCGGCCTCCTCCCTGATAATCTCCCGTGCCGGGGCCATCACCTTATCGGAAATTGCCATTATCGGCACTCCCGCAATTTTGGTTCCATCGCCCAATGTTACAGACGACCATCAATCCCAAAATGCCAAGGTCTTGCAAGACGCAAATGCGGCAATTTTGGTGACGGATGCACAATGCAAAAACGATTTGGTACCAACCGCCTTGGAACTCTTGGAAGATTCCAATCGATTAAACAATCTCTCCAAACAATTACTAACCTTGGCTAAACCCCATGCTACCGAAACCATTGTAGATCAAATCCATAAAGCCATTTCTTAAAAAACGCATGAACACCAACATTCAACCCATCCATTTCTACCGCAAAGCCTATTTTCTAGGTATTGGCGGCATTGGTATGAGTGCCATTGCCCGATATTTATTACAGCAGGGGTTGGAAGTTAAAGGATACGACAAAACCCCTACCCCTTTAACCACCGAATTGATGGAGGAAGGGGCTCAGGTAGTTTTTGATGACGATGAGAAGTTATTGCCTGTAGGATGGGAACAGCAAGAGGATGTATTGTGGATCATTACCCCTGCTATTCCATTGGAACACCGAACATGGAAGTACTTACAATCGCTGGAAGTTCCAATATTTAAACGTTCGGAAGTATTGGGTTCTATTGCCAGAAATGGATTTTGCATCGCGGTAGCAGGAACCCATGGTAAGACAACTACTTCCACGCTCATTGCC
>JACCDP010082824.1_pt1 | contig 10382 bp, 10 predicted proteins | sample 7445841 | NCBI WGS metagenome assembly JACCDP01 (sample SAMN15323441, study PRJNA562643) | freshwater metagenome | isolation source: river surface water | place: USA:Blue River Watershed | collected 2017-08-17
GTCACCATCCAGAACTTGGATTGGATTTTTATGCCAATTTATTTAAACAAATTAAAGCTGAATTTCCAGACATCAAATTACACACACTAGGGCCCCCAGAGATTGCGCATATTGCTAAAATTGGCGGACATACTCATACGCATGTATTAAAAACTTTGAAGGAAGCTGGTATGAATTCCTTGCCAGGTGCGGGCGCAGAGATCTTAGTAGATAGAGTTCGCAAATTAGTGTCTAATGGAAAATGTGGTGCACAAGAATGGTTGGATGTAATGGCAGCAGCGCATCAATTGGATATCACTTCAAGTGCAACCATGATGTTTGGACACGTGGAAACTTTGGAAGAAAGATTCATCCACTTAATTAAAATTAGAGAAGTTCAAGACATGAAACCTGAAGGTGCCAACGGATTTTTGGCCTTTATTCCATGGACTTTCCAGGACGTAGATACCTTATTGACGAAGATAAGAGGGGTACATAATTTAACCACGACCGAAGAGTATATCCGCATGATTGCAATCAGTCGTATCATGTTGCCAAATATCAAAAATATTCAAGCAAGCTGGTTAACCGTAGGAAAAGCAACCGCGCAGGTTTGTTTAGAAGCGGGTGCTAATGATTTTGGTAGTATTATGTTGGAGGAGAATGTGGTAAGTGCTGCAGGCGCCCCTCATAGATTCACTTATAAGAGTATTCAAGAAGCCATTAGAGAAGCTGGATTTGAACCTCAATTAAGGAACCAACATTACGAATGGCGTGAACTACCTCAGGATATTCAGGAGCAAGTCATTGATTATTAGTCCCAAAAAATAGCTGTTTCCCTGTAACTTTTTACCTTTGCACACGTTTAACCTATCAAACAAGGACTAAACCAAAGCGATGACGGATAAAGCTTACAATGAATGTGTAGATAATTTCGCAGACGGTGTGTATCGATTTATTGTAAAAAATATTCGACATACCGAAGATGCACAGGATATTGTCCAATCCGCTTTCGAAAAATTATGGGTGAATCGAGCGCAAGTCTTACCAGAAAAAGCAAAGTCTTATTTATTTACAGTGGCCTATCATCAAATGATTGATCATATTCGTAAATCCAATAAAATGCCTTTGTCAGATGAAGCTTCCATCCCCCATCAACCAATCAATCAAGCACAAACTGAACTCAAAGAGCTATTGATGCGTGCAGTGAACGAATTAAATCCAACCCAAAAGAGCCTTGTTTTATTGAAAGATTATGAAGGGTATAGTTACCAGGAGATAGCCGAGATCATGAACTTATCTGATAGTCAAGTTAAAGTATATTTACACAGAGCAAGAATCATATTAAAAAATAAATTATCCGCTTACGCGCCAACCGCATCTTAATGCAATTGAACGAATCTACATATGAAACCATTTTCTTGTTGTACATCGACAATGAGTTAAGCCCCACAGAAAGATTGGAGGTAGAGGCTTTTATTGCAGACAACCCAAGCTATGCATTAGAAATGGAGGCCTTACAAGCAACCGTGCTTAGTTCAGATAAGATTCAATATCCATTTAAGGAAAATTTAAAACTGCAAGCAGAAATAAGTTTAGATGGGATGGTGGAAGATTGGGATAAAGATTTGAAAGCAACTTATGCAACAATGTTGAAATCTGATGTAGAAGCAATTCCTGGATTGTCTACTTCATTTAAAAATAGTTTGAAAAAGGAAACAGCTTCTGAAGCGATCATCGTTAAATCATTTGGATTCAATCAACAAAAATTCACTTATGCCGCTGTTGCTGCTTGTTTGATAATTTTCTTTGGCTACCAGCAATTGACAAACTCCTCAGTATCAGATTTAGCAAAATCAAATTCAATAGCTACGAAATTAAATAAAGAATTGGCTCCAAATATTTCACCAATCACAACAACAAAATCAACAGGATCAAGTGAAAACATTGTCAGTAATTCAAACAAGCAAGCACGCGTAAATAGTTTTAACCCCGTTACAAAAACGAGTCAACTAGCTACCACTAAATTGCAAGCAAGCAACTCTACTAAAACTCAACGCAGTAATTTACTTCAACAGGAATCTATTGCGATGGCTGAAACTACTCCTAATAATAGCGTCTTAGATAACCAAGCGGCGATGAAGGAAATTCCAAGAACCTATAACAATCCAATAACCATCAATGCTACACCGCTTGCAGTCAGTACAGCTAATATAGATGCAGAATCAACAGTAGACGAAAAGGGATTAACCACTTACGAAGTCATCGACACTGAAGATCCTAACAGAACCATCTATATCGCCAATTTCGAAATCGATGGTAATAAATTTAGAGGTATTACTAGAAGAGTTTCAGCCTTCCTAAAAAGAAATAAATCAGATAAAGAAAAATAGATATGAAAAAAACATTTTTACTACTAACAGCATGTATTTTAATGGGATTTAGCCTTCCAGTATTGGCACAAAATGATAGTTTAAGAACAAACTCTACAACTAAAGTATTACCAGATAGTATTCATATTGCAAATGATACCATTGTCATTGGCAATATGCTAATTGTAAAAAAGAAGGGCGAACAAAACAACAATGACAATAGGTCAAGAGGCACAATTGCAATTGGCAACGTAGTTATTGGTAAATGGTCAAATGAAGCAAACGAATACAATTCCCGTCGAAATAGAAAAAAATACTTCCCCTATAACACTACAATAGATTTAGCCGATAAGAAAGTATCTTTTGACATTTCCCAAAAAGTAAAAGATGATACCTTAAAATTAGGTAGCTTACAATTTATTAAATCTCAAGATAGTAACTATAAGAAAGATTGGGTTTCTATGATTGAAGAGGGTGACTTTGATAATACCAATATCACTATCAAACGCGCTCCTAAAACATTAAGAAATATTGAAACAAATTGGTTCATCTTTGATCTTGGCTTTGCCAATTTTATAGATAAGAGTCCGACGCTATACTGGCTTGCAGCCAATCCTAATAGCCTTCCATTTTATCCAGGACCACTCATGTCTCCAGAAAATTTTAGCTTGAATAATAAAAATTCAAACAATATCAATATTTGGGTGGTATCACAAAAATTAAACCTTTACCAACACAAGATTAATTTAAAATATGGCCTAGGTCTAGAAATGTTCAATCTTAGGTTCGATAAACCTATCAGTTTCAGAGAAGACATTGCAAATAATGTAAAATTTGATGTGGTCTCTTTCACAAAAAATAAATTACTTGTAAATTATATCACCATTCCTTTACAAATCAATTTTTCACCTAAGCCCATGAATAGAAAAGCTTTATACGCGAGTATGGGTATGAGTGTAGGGTATTTATGGAAGGCTAAAAACAAACAGATTAGTGGAGAGCGTGGTAAAGAAAAATTTCGTGGCAATTTTAATTTAAATGATTGGCGTGTCGCAACCATCGGTGAACTTGGCGTTGGAGCTGTGCGCCTTTATGGTTCATTTGCAAGCACTAATTTATTCAACAAAAATCAAAGCTTTATAGACATGGAGCCTTTTGCAGTAGGATTGAGGTTTAGTAGATTTTAAATGCAACCCCTGACAGCTTTTATAAAAAATGCCCCAATCATTTGGGGCATTTTTAGTAGCATAAATTATTTTTTATATCAATTGCTTCGCACCAAAATAAGGCACCAAAACTTCCGGCAAGTTAATACCTGTTTCGGTTTGATAGTTCTCTACAATCGCTGCATAAATTCTTGGTAATGCCAATGAGCTACCATTCAACGAATGTGCAAATTGCGTCTTGCCTTCCTGGTCTTTGAATCGACACTTCATTCTATAGGTTTGGTAATTATTGAAATTAGATACACTACTTACCTCCAACCATTTTTCTTGTGCGGCACTATACACTTCAAAATCATAGGTGATAGCAGCAGCAAAGCCCATATCTCCACCACATAATCTTAGAATACGATATTGTAAACCTAAACTGATTAATAAGTTTTCTACATGCGCCACCATCTCATTTAATGTATCATCACTTTTATCTGGATGTACAATTTGTATGATCTCTACTTTTTCAAATTGATGTACTCTATTCAATCCTCTTACCTCTTTACCAAAACTTCCTGCTTCTCTTCTAAAACATGGTGAGTAGGCCGTCATCTTGATAGGTAAATCTGTGTCTTTTAAAATCGTATCTCTAAATACATTCGTTACAGGCACTTCGGCCGTTGGAATTAAATAAAAATCATCTTCTGTTGCGTGGTACATCTGCCCTTCTTTGTCTGGCAATTGTCCAGTTGCAAAAGCAGAAGCTGCATTCACCATATACGGCGGGATATATTCTGTATAGCCTGCTGCAGTATTGAAATCTAAAAAGTATTGTGTGAGTGCTCTTTGAAATTTGGCGCCCTTACCTATGTATAAAGGGAAACCACTTCCTGTGATTTTAGCACCTGTTTCAAAATCTACTAAATTGTATTTTTTAATCAAGTCCCAATGTGCCATCGCGGTTGCTGGTAGTATTGGTGTGCTACCTGCTTCTTTCACTACTTCGTTCTCTTCCGGTGTTTTTCCTTTTGGTACTAGAGCGTGTGGTAAGTTGGGTAACTGCACCACTAAATTTTGAAGTGCTAATTCAACTTCTGCCATTTCAATTTTCAATGGTTCTAATGCTAATTTCCATGCACCTACATTTTGCTTGATCGCTTCTGCTTGTTCTTTCTCTCCCTTCGCCATATGGTTGCCTATCTCTTTGGATGCAGCATTCACCTTAGATTGCAAGTCATCAAAGCTAGCTTGTAAACGCTTTCTTTGGTCGTCCATTGCGATCGCTTGGTCTACTAAGTCTACATTTGAAAAATGTTTGACAGCTAGTAGCTCCTTCGCTAATTGGGTATGTTGTCTTAAATAGCTTACCTGTAACATATCGAGAAATTTGGGCAAAGATAATCAAACCATCCTACCAAGTACAGATATCCCCTACCTTTGCACCATAAATTGATTAATTCTATGGCAAGTATAGGGGATGATTTCCAAACAAGGTGGTGGGATTTAGAACGAAAATTGATGGAGAAATTTGGTAAAAAGCCAGACCTAGAGTCCATTCTGTTTTTAATAGGCTTACAGGAAACGGGTTTTATCCAAGAAAAAATTAGCAAAGAACAAAAGCAGGACTTAATGCATGTGGCTATTTGTAGCATACTTATGTCTAGTGGTTTTTATATCATAGAAGGCAAGGATGGCGATGGCTGGCCCCATTTTAAACAACTCAAAAACTTACCTGTGATGGATTTAATAGAACAGGAGGTTTTCCTAAAAGACCATGTTTTGCTTTATTTTGATAACAATCAGTTCTAGACCATTGGTTTTTTACCGATTTTTATGAATATTTGCACTAATAAAAAAATAACCTATGCAATTCCCAGCAGACCTACGTTACACTAAAGACCATGAGTGGATTAAATTAGAAGGCAATACCGCTACGATTGGTATCACAGACTTCGCTCAAGGCGAGTTGGGAGATATTGTATTTATAGACATCAACACTGTTGGAAGCACGCTTGCAGCAGAAGCTATATTTGGCACAGTGGAAGCAGTGAAAACAGTAAGTGATTTATTTTTACCTATTGCTGGCACAGTATTAGAAGTGAATCCAGCTTTATCTGCTCAACCAGAATTAGTAAATACCGATGCATACGGAGAAGGTTGGATGATTAAAATGACTGTAAGCAATCCAGCAGACGTGGATGCATTGCTTACTAGCGAAGCCTATGCGCAGTTGGTGCACTAAACCAACAAACATGAAATACTTTATTTGGGTGATTGCAGAAATTGCACTCGTATTTGTATTACTGAGCCTTCCGGGCAGTAGCTTCACAGATCGAACTGGATGGTTGCACATTTTACCGATCGATAAAATAGTGCATGTCATGCTATTTGGTTCACTGGCTTGGTCCTTCTATTATTTTTTTGATAAAATATCTATCCAAGCACTTAAATCTGTTCGTGCACAAGCCTGGGCCATGATATTCTGTATTGTGTATGGGATTGCAATGGAATACTACCAAAAATGGTATGTACCAAGCAGGGGATTCGAAGTCAAGGATATGATTGCAGATGCTGCAGGGGTCATATTTGCATTGCCGCTATATCAATTATGGAAAAAAAGACAATAATTTGTACTTTTAACAGCAACCTAATACAAGATAACCAATGGGGATAGAACAAGATATTCAACAAGCTAGTTTCAGAAATGAGTTTCAGAAAATGGGCATCAATCTCCTTTTCACTGCCAACTGGTTGAATGAGCAAATTGGTAAAATACTTTCCGAAGAAGGTGTTACACAACAACAATACAATATCCTGCGCATATTAAGAGGAAGTGCTACCCCCTTGAGTACACTTAAAATCAGAGAGCGTATGTTGGATAAGATGAGTGATACCAGTAGAATTGTTGATAGATTGATTGCAAAAGAATTAGTTGTAAAAAACACCTGCGAAAAAGATAAAAGATTGGTGGACATCACCCTCTCTCCAAAAGGACTTGATTTAGTGGATCAATTGGATCAGTTCAATGATCGCATAGACGCTTTATTAAAAGGAATCAATGCATCCGAAGCAGCCACAATGAATCAAATCCTTGATAAAATAAGAACGGTACATACAGGTTCTTAGAACAAGCAATTGCCTTATTTTCAAAATCATTAATAGACAGCTTACAACACTATTTTTCAGCTATGAAGAAAATTTTATTTGCGCTTTTATTAGCCATCCCCTTTTCAGTATTTGCACAACCCAATTTGTCAGATAAAAATGTTTTTGAATTTAGAGCTGTATGGGTAGCCACAGTAGTCAATATTGACTGGCCAAGTAAACAAGGACTAAGTAGTCAAATTCAAAAAGCCGAGTTTGAAGCATTGTTGGATATGCATCAAAAAAATGGCATGAACGCTATCATCATGCAAGTGAGACCTTCTGGTGATGCATTATATCCATCTAGCCTAGAGCCTTGGAGTGAATATTTAATGGGTAAGCAAGGTGAAGCGCCTAGCCCTTATTATGATCCATTGAGTTTTATGATTGAAGCGACGCACCAACGTGGTATGGAGTTTCATGCATGGATCAATCCTTATAGAGCTGTGTTTGATGTCAATAAATCTAGCATTGCAAACACGCATTTATCTAAGGTCCACCCTGAATGGTTTTTAACCTACGGTGACAAAAAATATTTTAATCCTGGTCTGAAAGAAGTTTGGGAACATACCAATAAAGTGGTCGGTGATTTAGTAGCACGTTATGATATTGATGCAGTGCACATGGATGATTATTTTTATCCTTATAAAATTGTAGGAAAAGAATTTCCAGACGAATCCACCTATCAAAAAAATGCAAGAGGTTTAAGCAAGGACGACTGGAGAAGAAGCAACTGTGATACTATTGTGAAACAATTGTCTGCGACCATTCACAAAGTCAAGCCAGGCGTTCAATTTGGCATTAGTCCTTTTGGTGTTTGGAGAAATCAATCTACAGACCCTAGAGGTAGTAAAACAAAAGCGACAACCAACTATGACGATTTATACGCAGATATTTTATTGTGGTTAGAGAAAGATTGGATTGATTATGTGGTACCACAATTGTATTGGGAGCAAGGTCATGCATTAGCTGATTACAATGAATTAATTGAGTGGTGGAATAGAAATAGTTATGGTAAGAATTTTTATGTGGGTCATGGCATTTATAGAGCAGGAAGCAATGCTGCTTGGAAATCTCCTAACGAGATTCCAAATCAAATTAAAAAAATGAGGTCATTAAAAAATACCCATGGCAGTGCGTATTTTAGTAGTGCTAGTTTTAAAACCAACGCGAATGGATGGAATGATAGTTTACAAAACACCTACTACCATAAGCCTGCTTTAATTGCGCCAATTGAATGGTTGGTTCAAAATAAAATGACAAGTCCTAAGCTTGTTAAACAGAATGAAAATAGTTATTCCATTATTGATAGTAATCCAACTAATACATTGAAGTATTTTGCGTTGATTCAAAAAACCAAAACAGGTTATCAGGTAGCAGCTATCCTACCAAAAGAGACAAAGTCTATACAGTTGAATACATTAGGTATCACCAAGTCGGCATCAGGACCAATTTGGATTGTAGCTGTTGGAAAACAAAATCAATTAAGTAAGTACCAAGTCATCGATTAATGCTCGTAGGTACGCTTTAATGGAAGATTTTCATTGGCTTTGATAATCAAAGGAACGTGTTCCACAATCGTCATGTCATTATCCAATCCAAAAGCTTTTTGGTCGCTTTGTGCAAAGTTTTTGATATTGAAATATAAGTCCATGATGAAGTCCTCTTTCAATGAGAGTTCATTTTCAATAGAGAAGAAGCTTTCAATAATAACATAGGTAATATCCGCGTGGAAATCTTTTTGTTTTAAAGATTCATACTTGCTGTAAATACCCAATTCTTGACACTCATTCAATTCCTGCATCACTTTCTTAAACAAAACATTCACGCGTGGCTGAATACGGAAACCTAATTTAAAATCCACGCGCATCACCTTGTCATCAATTAATTCACGAATGCTATAGGACATGCCATATGGAGAATCAGTACGGTCAATATGAATGAACCAATAAATATCTGCACGCTTTGGTTTCTTATTTAAAATAGAATCAATGATTCGATGTTCGATTTCTCTGTGGTTGTTTGCCTTGGTTAAGTATACCAAATGTGTAGCATACTTTGGTACATCTTTGTCTGCACTCAAGGTAGCTAGTTGCTCTAGATAAGTACCCAGTTTCACGAAATCTAAATATCGGTTCGCAATTTTTCTTGCACGATGCCAAACTAACATCACCAATATCATACTCAGTGAAAATACAAAAGTGATATAGCTTTCTTTAATCTTTACAACGTTGGCTACAAAAAATGAAATTTCAACAACACTAAAAATAAAGATGATGAATGCCACAATTGCATGTCCCCATCTTCTTACATTCAATAAATAAAAGTTCATTAATATAGTTGTCATGATCATTGTAATAATGATTGAAAACCCATAAGCCGCTTCCATATGCTCACTCTTTCTAAAAAAGAGACACATCGTAATGCAACCTATCCATAAAATAAAATTCAAACTAGGAATATAGATTTGTCCCTTTTGATCGGTTGGGAACTTAACAGTGACACGTGGCCAAAAATTTAAACTAATAGCTTCATTGATTAAGGTGAATGAGCCGCTGATTAGAGCTTGGCTCGCAATAATTGCAGCTACCGTAGCTATGCCAATACCTATTAACAAGAACCAATGCGGCATGATTTCATAAAAAGGATTCAAGCCATCCATTGGTTGCCCAATATGTTGTATCAACCAAGCACCCTGTCCCATATAGTTCATCACAAGTGCTAGCTTAACAAACATCCAACTTACTTGAATATTTTTACGTCCACAATGGCCTAAATCGCTATACAATGCCTCTGCTCCAGTGGTACAAAGAAACACCGCACCTAGTAACCAAAAGCCTTTAGGATAATTGGTCAATAGATCATAAGCATAATAAGGATTGAAGGATTTCAAAATTTCTGTATGCTCAACCACTTGAAAAAAGCCCAATAAAAATATCATAGAAAACCATACCACCATAATTGGTCCAAATGCGAAACCAACAATTTTAGTACCAAAACGTTGAAAGAAAAAAATCAAAGAAATAATGCCAATCACAATACCAACTGTCAAATTATTTCCTGGTACAATAATTTTCTCTAAACCTTTCACGCCACCTAATCCTTCAATAGCAGAAGAAACAGAGATGGGCGGTGTAATCATCCCATCGGCTAATAACATAGCTGCGCCTATGATTGCCGGGATATAGATCCATTTTACATAACGACGAATTAACGCAAACAAAGAGAAGATACCACCTTCTCCACGGTTGTCTGCTCTTAATGTAAGAAACACATACTTAAATGTAGTCTGTAAAGTCAGGGTCCAAAAAACACAGGAGATGGCACCGTATACCAATTGTTCTGTGATGACTTTGTGGTTAATGATGGACTTAAACACATAAAGTGGAGAAGTACCGATATCGCCGTAAATAATACCTAGCGTTACGATTAGACCAGCTGCTGAAAGTTTCTGCTGGTGCCCTGAATTTTGTACCATGGATAAAATAATCTAGACACCAAAGTTGATACATTTTCGGTTCTAAAATCAAGAAAAGGAAACTATTTTTAAAAAAAATTTAAAATAGTTATTCAAAGGAAAAAGCTATGGCTTGTAAGCTCCCCACTTTTCCTCCACCGCTTTGAAACGGAAATCAAAAATTGCTTGCAGCTGACTTTTGACAAAAAGCACTTGCGCAATATCCCCCAAGAACCCCATTGGAATTTTGTAATGAACAATATCATCCATTTTCAC
>JACCDP010945557.1_pt1 | contig 10381 bp, 7 predicted proteins | sample 7445841 | NCBI WGS metagenome assembly JACCDP01 (sample SAMN15323441, study PRJNA562643) | freshwater metagenome | isolation source: river surface water | place: USA:Blue River Watershed | collected 2017-08-17
GGTATCTTGCAACGTGAAAATCTGTTCGGTCTGGACAGTGGCTGCGTATGGGGCGGCAAGCTCAGTGCGCTGCGGCTTTCGGATAACTACTTGCTACAGGTGGATTGCCCACAACATCAGACACCGAGCTAGGCAGCAGCAGACCCGCGATGGCGTCATGCGCTGCTTGCGAGAGCTCACGGCGGTGCGCGCCATTCGTTGAAATCGGCGGTAACCTGACTAATTCAGCCGTCATGCCACCGCTATTCATGATCGCGATCACGCTTTCTACGAAACTCATCTCGCCAACAAAATCTGCAGCGTCGTGCAAACCACCATCCGCATCAACATAGCGAATCGCATAGGGCTGTACCGGCACCTCGGCCTCAATCGCAGCCTCAAACAAATTTGCGTGGAATGGCAGCACCGTACCCTGCGGCGCAGTGGTGCCCTCGGGGAAGAACGCAACACGCTCGCCATCATGAATGCTTTTCACCAGCCCTTCGTAGATGCGCCGTACATCGCGCGCACGACCCCGTGCGATGAAGATGGTGCCAGTGTGCTCGCATAACCAGCCAATCAAGGGCCAGCTACGAATATCCGATTTCGCCACAAAGCGGCAGCTATGCAGCGTGTTGATAACGAAGATATCGAGCCAGGAAATATGATTGCAAATAATCAGCGCAGGTGAAGCGGGCGTGCTTTGCAATGTTTCATCGAAGCGCATAGTGACACCGCAAATCGCCACCAGTTGGCGCGACCAACGCTGCACCCGAAGCTCGCGGCCCGCTGCACTCAGAAAAGGAAATAGCAGCGCAACCTTGCCAAGACCAACCAGCAAGTGCACGACCAAACGGGTCAATCGCCAATACTTCATTGAACGCCTGACATCATCAGCGAGTGAAGGCGACACGGCCAGACACAATGGTGTGCCGCACCTGACCCGGCAACTCATAGCCTAGAAATGGCGTGTGCTTACCCTGACTGCGAAAGGCAGCGGGCACAACTTTCCAGCGTGTGGCCGGATCGAATACGCACACATCGGCCACACCACCGACCGATAAAGTGCCCGCCGCGATACCCGCGATACGAGCTGCTTCACACGTAATGCGCGCGACCGCAGCATTCAGCGTGGCACCGCTTGCTTCGCTATCCTGCGCCCACTTGATCGCGAGCGACAATAACAACTCGAGTCCGGTAGCGCCGGGCGAGGCTTCACCGAACGGGAGTAATTTCTCTTCTTCGTCGAGTGGGGTGTGGTCGGAGCAAATCGCATCGATCGCACCATCAATCAGTGCCGCTCGGATGGCGTCACGGTCGCGTTGACTACGCAGTGGTGGTGTGACACGTGCATTCGGATCAAAAAATCCGATGTCATTGTCGGTGAGGTGAATATGGTGGGCGCTGACGTCGCAGGTAACTGGCAGGCCCTCGGCACGCGCGGCACGTACCAGTTCAATACCGGCCGCCGACGAGACACGACAAATATGCACCTTGGCGCCCGTCGTACGCATCAGTTCAAACACAGTGTGCAAGGCGACGGTTTCGCTGATCACTGGCACTCCGGACAAACCCAGCCGCGAGGCTAAAGGACCTGCATGCGCGACACCACCTCTACCAAGATAAGGATCTTGTGGCCGCAACCACACGGTGTAACCGAAGGTACTGGCGTACTGCATCGCACGCAGCAGCACGGTCGTGTCTTGTACCGGCTCCTCGGCTTGGGCAAACCCGACACAACCGGCCTCGGTCAGCTCAGCCATTTCGGTGAGCTCTTTACCTTTAAGACCGACGGTCAATGCGCCCAGAGGGTAGACATGCGATTGGTTCAGTAAGCGCGCGCGGTGCACCAGCATCTCGACCAAGCCGGGCTCATCGAGCACCGGGTCAGTATCGGGTGGACACAACAAGCTGGTAACACCGCCCGCAACTGCTGCATCTAATTCGGATTCCAGCGTCGCTTTGTACTCATAGCCGGGCTCGCGCAAGCGCGCGCTTAAATCGACCAAGCCAGGTGATACGACCAAACCGGTGGCGTCGATCACATGCTCGGCACGAAAGCCCGCTGGTGCTTGACCGATCGCTGCGATACGACCGTCGGCAATGTATACATCTTTGATCGCGTCGATACCGTTGGCCGGATCGATCACTCGGCCGTGCTTGATCTCGATATTCATGGTGGTAGTTGTGCTCATCATACCGATGCCAGCATACTCATGACGGCCATTCTTACCGCGATACCGAATGTCACCTGCGGCAGAATCACCGCCTGCGCACCATCGGCCACCGCAGAGTCAATTTCGACGCCGCGATTCATCGGACCCGGATGCATCACGATGGCATCGGGTTTAGCCAACGCGAGTCGCTCAGGCGTCAGGCCATAGCTTTTGAAATATTCTTGTGCCGACGGTAGCAGCGCGCCTGTCATACGCTCGTTCTGTAGTCGCAGCATGATGATGACGTCCACACCTTTGAGGCCCTCGTTCATGTCATTGAACACGCGCAGACCCATCTGCTCCAGCGAGGATGGCAACAAAGTACGTGGCCCGATAGCGCGCACCTCCGGTACACCGAGTGTGGTCAACCCGTGAATATCGGAACGCGCCACCCTGCTATGCAGAATGTCGCCAACGATCGCAACCGTCAGGTTGTGGAAATCTTTTTTGTAGTGCCGAATGGTGTACATGTCGAGCAAACCCTGGGTCGGGTGCGCATGGCGACCATCACCGGCATTCACGACGTGCACATGATCTTGCCCAGTCTCGACCAGATGTTTAGCGATTAAGTAAGGCGCGCCCGATTGCGCATGCCGCACGACAAACATATCTGCGTGCATAGCGGAGAGGTTGTCGATGGTATCGAGCAGCGACTCGCCTTTGCTAGCTGAAGACGCAGAGATATTCAGATTGATGACATCGGCCGACAAGCGCGTAGAGGCAATCTCGAAGGTAGTGCGAGTGCGCGTGCTGTTCTCGAAAAACAAGTTGAACACACTCTTGCCACGCATTAGCGGTACTTTTTTGACTTCTCTGTCGCTGACACTAACAAACGAAGCCGCAGTATCCAGAATTCGGGTGATGATTGAAGCAGGCAGACCCTCGAGAGTCAGTAAGTGCTGCAATTCGCCGTGTTTATTGAGTTGCGGGTTATACATGATCTACCGTCAGGCGAAAGCGCCCCTCATCATCTTTGTGGAGTACCAAATGCTGCTGCTTGCTGAGCGTGACGGTGTGCGCAACAAAATCGGCAGCCACCGGTAGCTCGCGATCACCCCGATCCACCAGTGCCGCAAGCATGATCTTCGCGGGACGTCCGTAATCGAACAAGGTATTGACCGCCGCGCGCGTGGTACGACCGGTGTAGAGCACGTCATCCACCAGCAAGATCGTGGCGCCTTCCACCTCGAATGGAATCTGACTCGGCTTCACTTCTGCCGACAAGCCACGCTCGGCAACATCATCTCGATAAAACGAGACATCGATATAGCCAATGTCGGTAGTGCCAAGACGACGCGCGAGTCGATCAGCGAGCCAGGCACCACCTGAGTAGATACCGACCACGGCGACATCGCCAGCGCCGAGCAAACCGGATAGCACTTGTGCCTCCAGTTGCGCGTACAGAGCTTCGGCGTCTAGTTCAGTTGGGTTCATGTTGATCAAAATATTGTTGCAAGATCAGCGCTGCTGCTTCGCTATCAATATGCTCACCACGTCGCTGCGGCAGCACAGCAGAGCTGTAACGCTCGTCCACCAAAATCGCCGGGATATCGTAACGACCATGCAGCTGGTTCGCGAAACGTCGACACCGTACCGTCATCTCATGCTCGGCGCCATCCGGGTGCAGCGGCAAACCAACTACTAGCGTCGATGGCTGCCAGGCATCGAGCAGCGTACTGATCGCGGCAAATTTATCATCGTTACTGCCAGCCACGATCACCGGCAGCGGTGTTGCCTGCCGCAACAGGGTATTGCCTACTGCCACACCGATACGCTTGAGGCCGAAGTCAAAAGCAATGATGGTGCTCATGCATGGCCGGCCTCGCCCGCCAGATCAGAAGGATCAAAACCGAGCAAGTGCATCGCCGCCGAGAAGCGCTCTTCAATCGGCACCTCAAACAAAATCGCTGGATCGGCTTTTACCGTCAGCCAGCCATTGCGCAAAATTTCTTCTTCCAGCTGGCCCGCGCTCCAACCAGCGCAACCCAGCGTGATCATCAAACGATCCGGGCCATTACCTGCCGCTGCTTGCTCCAGCACATCGCGCGAGGTAGTTAGTACCACATCATCGGATACCACCAGTGAAGAGCTATAGCGCTCGCGCGGTCCATGCAAGACGAAACCGCGCTCGACCTGAACCGGGCCACCAAACAGTACCGGCTTACCGGAACGTGACATCTCATCAGTACCTATCTCGAGCGACAACTCGAGCCGCTCGAACAACACGCCCATGGTCATATCGGTCGGTCGGTTGATGATCATACCCAGCGCGCCGTCGCTATTGTGCTCACAGAGGTAGACCACCGTGCCACCGAATACCGGGTCGAGCATGGACGGCATCGCGATCAGAAAATGATCAGCGAGCTGTAATTCAGGAAGGTTCGGAAAAAAATCGACGCGGCCCGCGGTTGGCGCGGTTGTCTCGGCGGAGTGCGGCTTGCCTTGCTTGGCCATAGGTCGCATTCTAGCAGCATTACACGCGATACCCGCAGCCCCGTTACACTGGCCGGCCTGTTGAACAACCTCACCTCCGACCACCTCATGAAATCCTACGACCGTGCGCTGGTCTGGTTCCGCCGCGACCTGCGCAGCTTCGACCATGCAGCACTGCATCATGCGCTGGCCAGCGCCAGGCAGGTGTTCTGCGTTTTCATTTTTGACAAGGACATCCTGGACCCACTGCTCGCCCATGGCAGCATGGACCGGCGGGTGGCGTTCATCCATGCCAGCCTGCGCGAGCTGGATGCGGAACTTCAGGCGCAGGGCGGTGGGCTGGTCGTACAACACGCACGGGCGGCCGAGGCCATCCCGGCGTTGGCGCAAGCACTCAATGTTGATGCGGTGTTCTGCAATCATGATTACGAGCCCTATGCCAAGCAACGCGACCAACACGTCGCCGATGCACTTGCCCGGCAGCAGCGCAAGTGGTTCAGCTTCAAAGACCAGGTGATTTTCGAGAAGGACGAAGTGCTGTCGCAGGTGGGTAATCCATTCTCGGTGTTCACGCCCTACAAGAATGCCTGGCTGAAGAAGTTTCAGCCGACGATCGGTGTGCTCGATAGCACGCTGCTTCCACACTTTGGTGTTCAACCCGCACCCGGGCAACTCGCGGTGCCCTCACCCGCGCCTAAGATGCCCTCGCTGGCCGAGATGGGATTCGAGGATATCGACCTCAACGCACAGCATCTGCCCACAGGTATGCAGGGTGGTCAGCAGTTGATCGATGATTTTCTGCCGCGACTATCGCGCTACGGCGAAGCACGTGATTTCCCATCGGTCAAAGGACCCTCCTATCTATCGGTGCATCTACGCTTTGGTACCGTCTCCATACGTGCACTGGCCAGACATGCGATGGATGCGATTCGCTCAGGTACCCGAGCCGATGGCGCAGCAGTATGGTTAGCAGAGCTGGTCTGGCGTGATTTTTATTTCATGATTCTGCATCACCACCCAAAGGTGGCTGAGGGCGCGGCATTCAAAGCGGAATACGACCGCATTGCGTGGGAAGAAGGTAAGCACGCCGATGAGATGTTCGCAGCATGGTGCGAGGGCCGTACTGGCTACCCACTGGTCGATGCCGCTATGCTTCAACTGAACCGCAGCGGCTATATGCATAACCGCTTGCGCATGGTCACTGCCTGCTTCTTGATCAAGGATTTGGGCATCGACTGGCGCCGCGGAGAAGCCTATTTCGCGAGGATGTTGAACGACTTCGACCTCTCAGCGAATAACGGCGGCTGGCAATGGGCCGCTTCATCCGGCTGTGATGCTCAACCTTACTTTCGAATTTTTAACCCGATTACGCAATCGCAAAAATTTGATACTGACGGCAAATTCATCAAGCGTTATTTGCCGCAACTTGACAAGCTGGATTCAAAACACATCCACGCGCCATGGCTGGCGCCGAGCATGACGCTCGAGATGGCAGGCATTACGCTGGGCAAGGATTACCCAATGCCGATCATCAATCACGACGAAGCAAGAAAAAATACCCTGGCACGCTATACGGTGGTCAAGAAATCCTAGCCATTTAATCACTCACGATGGCGGCCTCGTTGTCTGTCGCGATGTCGGCGACGATCTTGCTTAAGCGCTCACCTGCCAGCATGTCAGACAGTAGCGCGAGCAAGGCGTCTTCGCGGTAAGGCTTGCCCATGTAGGCGTTGGCGCCGAGTTGCATCGCGCGCTCGCGATGCCGATCTGCCATTCGCGACGTGATCATCACTACCGGGATACCACGCCAGCGAGTATCGTCACGCAAAGTGGTGAGTAGTTCAAAGCCATCCATGCGCGGCATTTCGATATCCAGCAATATCAGGGCCGGACGAGCGCTACCCAAATACGCCAGCGCCTCAACACCATCGCGCGCTAACGCTACGGCGTAACCATGGCGCTCAAGTAATCGCTGACTCGCTCGACGAACCGTCAGTGAATCATCGACCACCAGCACCGTCGCGAGTTGCTCTGATGCTGGCGATGGAGACGATACTGTCGCAGGGGTGGTTTCTGGCAAACGGAAAGGATTAATGATGAGCGCAATCGCGCCATCCGCCAGCACACTCGCACCCGCCAGACCCGGCACCCGTGCTAGCTGTGGCCCAGGGTGTTTAATGATCATTTCGCGCCGACCCTCACTCGCACCTAATCGCACGGCCACTGCTTTCTCTCCATCACTCAATACAACGACAGAGACACGGCCTTTCGCTATCGGCGTAGAAGTGTCACCCAAAATTTGACCGAGATGACGCAATGTTAGTGGTGTGCCTTGCCACTCGATCTGCTGCTGGGTATCTGAGCCAATCATCGCTGCATCTACCTGCAAGGCTTGCTTGACCAGTGCTGCAGGCAGACCGATGCGCCACTGACCGGCACGCGCCAACACGACCATGACACTGACCAAGCCCATAGGAACGCGGAGGGTGAAACAACATCCCTGACCCGCTTCACTTTCGACCTCAATCTGTCCGCCCAGCGCATGCAACTCGGCTCGTACCGCATCCATACCGATACCGCGTCCTGACAAGGCGGTTACCTCAGTAGCAGTAGACAAGCCTGGCTCAAAAATCAACGCACGCAGTTCGCGCTCATCCAGATCGTCACTGGCTTGTATCAGGCCTACTTCTACTGCGCGCTGCCGAATCCGTTGTAAATCCAAGCCACGCCCGTCATCTTGCAAACTCAACTGCAATTCGTTACCCGTCAGTGCAGCACTGATCACTACCCGACCATTGGCAAGCTTGCCCATCGACAGGCGTTGTTGCGCTTGCTCGATCCCGTGTACAACAGAATTGCGCAGTAGATGCTCGAGCGGGCCGAGTAATCGATCGAGTAGTACTCGCTCGATCTCGACCGAGCTATGGCGAAGCTCTAATTCAACCTCACAACCAACTTCGCGCGCTGCTTGCCGAAGCACGTGGCGTAATCGTGCCTCAACCGAATGCAAAGGATGAGAGCGCAAGACTTGTAGTTCGAATTGCTGCCGGCGTAAATCACGCTGCTGCTCAGCAGCTGTTGTGGTCAGCCGCTCCAACTGGCCTGCCAAGCCACGCTGTACGCCAACGATATCAGTTAGGCTCTCTGCCATCATACGGGTCAGCTCGTGCAAGCGGGTGTATCGATCAAACTCGAGCGGATCAAAGTCGGTGGTCACCCCCTGACTGGCGCGGGCAAGCACACGTGATTCTGCTTCGATTTCCAGTTCGCGTAATTGTGCACGCAGCCTGCTCAGATCATCAGAGAGATCAGCAAACGAACGCCGCTGCTCTTGCAGTACCTCGCGCAGCCGTGCATTGCTACTCCATATCTCGGCGCCGGTATCTGCAAATTGTGCCAACCTATCGGCACGCACCCGTAACATCGGCAATCGCTTCTCTATAGGTAATGCAAGGGGTGGGATGTCAGCATCAGGCGTGAGGTCTTGTGGCGGCGGTGCTGATGCTCTAAGAGGTTTGCACTGTTCAGCGGATTGCGCGCTGTCGGCAAATTCTATGGGCGAGGCACCTTGATTCGTTTGCGTTAATCCAGACTGCGCATCCACTCCCTGGGTCAGTGAATAGATCCAGGAATCTACTCGAGACAGCAGCGCCGCAATGGCGGTTGCGCGGCAATTCAGCGCTTGCTGTAATAGTGCGCCTACTTCAGTCTCGGCATCATGAAATTCTGCCCCGAGGTCGTTGCGGCCAGCCATCCGCGCACTACCCTTTAGGGTATGTAGGACCCGTAGCAGCTGAGCCGCCTGCGAGCCGTCTTCAGGATGACTTTGCCACTGACGTAGAGAATATTCGAGTTGCGGGAGTAAGTCTGCCGCCTCCATCTTGAAAATCTCGTACAACTCATCCTGTTCATCTGATGCTTGCGATGCGAATGTTGATGTCGTGAGTGCAACCGATGAAGGTGAAGGTGAAGGGGAAGGTGACGATAATGGTGATAGCGATGGTGATGGTGATGGCGATGGCAATACCGATATCAAAGGTGATATTGCTGCACCATTACCAACTACTGCCTCGCCTACCTCGCTTGAATCGATTGAATCGCTTGAATCGCTGACCTCATGCGTCGTGCACTTAGGGGTATCGAAGATAAGATCATCTAAGCTCTCGATGAGGAGAGCCTCAGCTTCTTGCTGTGCAAATGAATCGATGGCGATGTTGAGTGTCTCTGCTACATAGTTGATATCTGGCGGCACCAAATACTCACGAAGACACTGTACCAACTCGGACGCATCACTACGCACACCATGACTCGCAAAATCCTCAAGTTGGCACGCCAATGTCGTCAGCACCGCATCGCGCAGTACATGATCCAGCATGACCCCTCGGACCAGCAATTGCTCTAGCGTCGACTCCAGCGCAAGCGATAACTCCGCCAAACCGCTGAGCCCGACCGTCGCTGAACAACCGCCTAGGGTATGCGCGGCTTGCGCCAAACCAGTCATATCTGATACTGCGGCATAGTCGCGCATAACTTGAATCAGCGCACGTGCTTCTTCTATAAAGATGGTATCCAGCCCACACACCGCCGGTGGCAATTGACCTACTTGCAGCATTTTCTTCCATGGCAGTTGGGCTAACATCGTCTGCAATAAGACCCACTCCTGCGCGAAGGTCTCATCCATCCAGGTGGCTGTAATTTTCTGACTTAGTGTGTCGCGGAGTTGTATAACCTGCTCACGTTCATCGGTAAAACCCAACAATTGCTGCGCACCTGCGATACGGGTCAGCACCGCCATTACCGCCTTTAGAGCGTTGGTCGTTTCCATGGGCGGCTCAGCATCGAGCAGGTGTTCTACCTGCGCCATGTCAGACCGCATAGCGGATACCAGTATGATAAATAGGCGATGCGCATTCTCAGCTCGCGACCATTGCCCTAATTGGTGTAGGGATTGTCGAACTTCAGTACCGCTCAGTAGTCGCCTCATCGTTTGGATAGCGACTCGCAGCACATTAAAATCGCTGCTATCGCGCAAACAACATAAGCCTATGGCAATTCTCTCAGCATGAATCGGGTCAACTGACTGCGACGCGATTTGGGTAACGAGGTCTTCCATTAAGTCAGCGATCGGCGAAAGCGACGCCCAAGCGCTTGCCGTATCGACCAATACCTTCCATGCTGCAGGATCAGCTATGCATGCCGGATGTGTCTCAAGCTTAGAAATCAGCACATCCAGCGCACTTGTCCATGCGGCGAACCCTTCATCGATAGCAGGATCAGTTGCAATGCTATTCGAAGGCAAGACAAACTGCTGATCGATTCGAAATAACTTCACTACTGCGCGGGCGAGCGTAGTCTGTGCTGGTCGCTGTGCTAACTCAAACAGCGCATTGCGGGTCACGGACCTGAGCGCAGCCTCTGCTGACGAACTACGTTGATGATCTTTTTGGCGCAGTAAACGCATTCCAGCCGCGGCGATTTTTTTAACTGGCGCGGCATCGCCGCCAGCACTCGCATATTCGAGCAAGCAGGCCTGTACCGCCTGCCAGTAGTAGCACTCATGAGGCTGCTTGGATCGAGTAGCGGCTTGAGCAAACAAGGCGGCGATCTGCTGCGCAGCCTCGCGCAGATCAAGATCTTCTTGCGCCCGCAACAGCTTCAGTAGTGATTGATCGAGGTCGGGAGGCGGCTGATCGGCGAGCTCCGGCGGTGGTAAATCTGGCAGTGCATCAGGATCAACATCAAGCGCTACTAAC
>JACCDP010081269.1_pt1 | contig 10380 bp, 5 predicted proteins | sample 7445841 | NCBI WGS metagenome assembly JACCDP01 (sample SAMN15323441, study PRJNA562643) | freshwater metagenome | isolation source: river surface water | place: USA:Blue River Watershed | collected 2017-08-17
CTGTGTCTCCCGCTGTGCCTCCCGCGGGGTCTCCTGCAATGCCTCCTGCGATGTCTCCTGCTGCAATACCGAAACCAATAAAAGGCGGAACAGATGATAACGACAAAGAGTTAAAAGAGTTTAATAAAATGTTTAAAAAACAAAATAGAAAAAGTTATAAGTCAAAGAATTCTAATACACGAAGGAATAAAAAAAATGATAAATAGAATGACAATGATAAATAATATAATATAATATATTAAACGTTTTACTATATTATATACATTATACATACGTTACTATACATACACCACGATGCAACCACCACCACAAGATAAATATTCACCTTCATCCTCGCCCAACCTCGGACCCAAACTTGATCCGACCACAGAGTGTGAAGAATTATTGACGATTGTGCGCGACTTATATCACAAGTATTGCGACGACGATTATGCACGCGCAGCATTAGTCTCTCAAATAAAGAATACGCTCCCCGCTCTTTTACAGCAAAAGTGCGATGTTCGAATCCAGCGCGAAGAGCGCCGCAAAACCCTCGAAGAAACATCCGAAGAATTTATTCGCGAATTCATCAATAGTTCGTCGTACTATTATAACCAAAATATCGACCTCTTCTTCGTCTACCATAACAACACATATAAAATAATAAACGAGGACGAAATCGAGCATGATATTCGCACTACAATTACCGACCAACAAAATGTCGAGTTGTCTACATGGAAGTATAAAATTAAAAACCAGATTATTAAAAAAATAAAGGAACGCGACCTTCTCACGTCTATTCCCGAATCCGAAACAATTCAGCGCGTATTAAATGCGCTAACTCCTTTCGTATTTAAGAATAAAGATAGCGCGAAATATTTTCTCACCATTATTGGCGATATTTTGTTGAAGAAAAATAGTCATACGTATTTTATTTCGACCAAGGCGAAACACTTTATTGGCGAACTCGGCGAAGAAAGTTATGCCCTATTTGGCACGTCAAATATGATGAATCATTTCAAATTTAAATTTTATGAGCATAAATACGAAGAGTGTCGAATCGTAGACATGGTCGAGAATGTCATTTCGTTTCCTTTTTATACACACAATGAGGGCTTAAAGCATGCGAATGGTGGAGGGCTGGGCATGGGCATGGGTATGGGGAACTCGTTATCTTCTTCTTCGCTTTCAAGTCTCGTGGGTAATAGTGGAATCTCTACTCCGAAAACGCCGACAACGCCGGGGCACGGACACGGACACGGTATCGGACATTCACACGCGACAAATATTATTCAAAAACAGAGTATGCTCGATTTGTTTTGCGTAGCAGCGCACTATTCGTCGCGGTTTAGTAGTGCCGACTTGTTTATCGAAAAAATGTGCAAAGACCCGACAGTAATCGAACACGCCTTTTATTTGAAAAATACAAACGACGATGATATTCTTTCGCGCTTTATTTCGTCGACGACGGAGCCATGCAAAGGTGTCCATATTACATGGAAAAATATGCTTTACCTTTGGAAAATCTTTATCGAAGAAGAGAAAATCCCTAATGTTTTTTTCACGAATGTTCTTAAAAAACATCTGATGAAACGGCTCGAATATTCGTGCGAACACGTGAATGTGGGAGATGGCGGTGTTGGTGTGGGTAGTATGGGAGGGCTGGATATTGGAGGCACGGGAAGCACGGGAAGCACAGGAGATGTAGGAGCAGGAGAAATGGTGGAAGTAAGCGCAGAGGTACAGGAGAATAGAGAGATGTTTTTAAATATTACGAGCAAACATTTGCCACTTGTAGGGAAGTTCATCTCATTTTGGAATGAAAATATTAGATGCAATCATACGGAAATCGAGCTAGAAATAGATGAATTGTCGACCTTATTTTTGAATCATGGAAATGTGTATCATGGAAACCAGAAAAATATTCAGACAATTACGGACCAGACAATTTTAGGATTTATTCGCCACTTTTTGCCGGATATTTGCATCGAAGAAGATAAATACTTGATGAATATTGGGTGCAAACTATGGGACAAGAAACAGGAAATCATGACGGGGATTGAAGAATTTAAGAGGGCGAATTTAGGGGGAAGCGGTAGTAGTAGTAGTAATAGTACTAATACTAATTTAGGAAAGGGTAAGGGTAAAAATAAGGATGTGGGAAAAGATGGAGTGAAGGATGTAAATACGGTTGTTACTAAGAAAGATAATGATACGGTGGAGATGTCAGTGTCGGTGTCAGTTGCATCAACATCATTTCCTGTTCATACAATATATGACTTTTATTGTAAGTGGGGATATAAACATAATAAAATGGTGGTAAGTAAACGGTACTTTGAGAAATTCTTTGTTGATAACTATGGGGATAATTTAACAGAAAAAAATGGAACACTTTGGTGGAGTTATTAATTTAAAGATAAAAATGTTATTATATAATATATTCTATCTATAATATATCATATAATAAAGTATTGAAAATATGGCTGAAGCTGTTGCTAACGCTGCTCCGCCATTATCATTTACACGAGCAAATCCTGAGTTACAATTATTATGTACTGCAGCATGCAAACCTGATTTAGAAGTATATGCATCTACTTTATTGACTACGATGGAATATATGAGAGGAAACCGTGAACAGTGGGAAACTGCACATGCTACATTGAACGAAAGTATGGATATAGCTGAAGAGATTTTCGAAGACGAAGATGAACTAGATAAAATAATTGCTGGTGATGGGCGTGTAACCTCTTTCGATACAAATGATGGTAATGACAACTATCAACCTGTATTATCAAGAAGGTCGCCTACTGCTGCTACTGCTGCTACTGATGCGAATTCATATCATACATTATTAGAATTTGTTAAACATCTAAGAGCTAATGTCATTTTTTTAAACGATCAAATGAATATAATGAATCAGTCACTTATGGTTCTTTGTGGTGTTCAAGCTCAAGTATATAGTAATATATTATTTTTTTCTACTGGTGTTAATACTGGTGTTAATCGCATACTAGATACATCGTTATTTCCAAAGTATTCGTTTAATATTTTATGTAAAAAACAATCATTTTTATTGCCTCAACTACTTGTGTTGGGAGGGAGAGGTGTCGGGAGTATACTTAACTTTCATGTATGTAATATAGTTGGTCAGTTAGGTGTACAGGGTGATATTCGATTTAAAATTGTTAATCCTACTGACACCAATAAGCTATGGCAAGTAAAAATATGTCTTTTTGGTAATGAGTTTACGTTTATTTCGATACAAGTTATTAGCATGAGTAATACTTTTTTTACTTTAGGGATTAATCCTCATGATACTACTAACCCCGATGCTCATGCTCAACTATATGCGATATCAAACTTATGCTTTTCATTATATAATAAATGTTTAAGTAAAGATTTTAACTGCTTATGTAGTTTGTCAGAGTTAGATATTCATTTATATAATTTTGCAATAACTATACGTGTTCGATTTGAAGCATTTGTTCGTGCATTTCTAGACAATTTTATTGAAACTCTACCAAATGTAAAAAAACAATACTTTATTATGGGGTTATATAATTTGGCTTCTTGTGTATCAACTGAATTAAATTACACCCCAGAAACAAAAGCATATGAATTATTATTTGATCGGACTCCAGTTGGTATAGATTTAGTTGGTATAGATTTGTTTAATAAGTCTATGTGTTTTATTAAAGCACTAAATCAACAGAATTATGCTGGGTTTCCAGAACAAATACGTTTTGCTATGGGTGGAGGAAAATTATACTCGATATTTCATAAAAAGTTACAGGAACTATGTAATCTAAATGACATACAAGGTGAAGAACAAGCGATACATAATGCACGTATTGCACTTGCCAGAATATTAATACCCAATGTATCCACATCTATGTTGAATGAATTTATAAAAGCAGCAGCCGATGCTGATTTTGGTTGTTTTTATCCCGAAGAAGGCATAGCAGCAGGAGGAATAGGAGCATCATCGTGTATGTCAATTTGTATGTTATTACAACTATCATTAAAACAGTTAATTGATACGTTATTCGTTCAACCATCACCATGGAACGGCTCAGAAATAGATATAGGAAATTCTTGTATAGGAACTCCACCTACTACATTAAGTTCGTTGCGTATTGTTTTAAAAAACATAGGACGTTTTTATACCCGTAATCAAGACCAAATTGATGTATTACAACCTTATGGGCAATATTTAGTAGATATCGCAAACATAAAAGCAACAATATCTCCATATGATTTTGTTATGAAAGGGTCAATGAAATCTTATATAGTTCATATTTTTCAGGCTGTTCATAGTTATATAAATACTGGAATAGACCCTGAAAGATTTCCTGCTATTGCTGATTTTTTAACTAGATATTGTATGGTTACTCAGGAGGGATTTTCATCTCCGATAAAAGGAATACTTGATATTTTTTATACATTATTTATTATTGAAAATTTTGCAAATAGAACTTTTGTTACTCAGAAAATAAACAAAGAATTAAAACGAGTCGCTATTTGTGCTCAAATTTTGAAATTATTTTATACTCAGTTACCGTTACCTCCGGATGAACGAATGCAACAAATACTACAAGAAATGAATCGAATACTACAAGAAATGATTGGATATGGATATGGTTCGAATTTACTTGGAGAACAATTTAGAGCCATAATGACAACATATGTAGAATTTGTTAAATTATTATGTAATATTTGTTTGACCAACAACGTAAATTATTTATATTTTAGTGTTTGGGATATTCCTGAGGGTATTCCTGGCGTTACAAGAATTGTTCTAACTATAATTGAATCAACGTTTATGAATTTATTGCCACCAGCAGCACCAGCAGCACCAGCAGCACAACCTGTTTATTGCAATGGTGTATCATCAGTATTCACACAAACTATACCCGGGTATACTCATATAATTGGAGCATTAGCGACTATGGGTCCGATAAGTCCAGAAACTGGTCAACCAACGGCACAAGCAACTACTGCTTTATATCAAAATAAATTATACGCTTCATGTCGTGACGCAGAAAATAAAAAGGAAGGTGTCGTCGCTATTATGTCCGCATATCAAGCATTTTTATGGAATATGGAAGCTGATAGAATTAGAAGAAGTCAAGAAGGTGATGATTGTCTTCGAAAGGTGACAGGTTATAAAGGAATTGTTCAATGTTTACAAGAATATGCCCCTACTGTTTTTGATGCATTATCTGGAATTATTAGTACTATTGTAGGAAATGTAGATATATTAGATTTAGGAGCCGGTAATACAGTTGACAATTATACCTTTACAGATGACAATGCCCAAAAATTATTTTTAGTTTTTTCTTGGTTTATTACATCGGTTTTTGGTGTAAAAACAAAATCTAAGAATACAAAAGTTATTTCAATAGGTAGAACTTATTTACAACTTTTACGTGAAACACATCCTCTAGTTAGTCCTGTCAATTTATTTGGTTCACAAATAACTATAGAAGCACCAGCAGCAGTAGTAGCACCAGTAGAAGCAGCCGCTATTGATCGACAAATAGTCCAAGAGATTCCAGATGGCACACGCGTGGCTATAGCAACAGGTCATGAAGTTGATAGATTATGTCTGGCTTATAGTAGTGAACGTATTTTTGGAATGGCTATTAATAAATATATTAAAATGGATATTGACATGATTGTTCATGACATTTGTGATACTTTTACTAATTTTGTTAGTGTTAATCTTGGACATGGTACTGATGCTAAAATGTATTCTCGTGCTTTTATATCTGCTAACACTAATAATTATGCAGGTTCATTTGCTAAACGAGTTCACGATTTTCCAAACAAATTTTTAGGTTTTGCAAAAAGTTATACTACTGCTTATAATAGTAATAACAATTCTGTAGAAGCAATAAAAGCTTCTAGTGCCCATTTTAAAGAAGTATTTGAAACTAGTTGTCGTTTGTTTGTAACTGGTTTTGCATTACAACATGTAAAACAAGTAACACCATTCTTACTACAAATACCTACAGCGCAAGCAGCAGCAGGAGAACAACCTCAACCACAAGAGCAAAGAGTAATGGTATATCCATTATCTGTTGAAACAGCAAGTCCTGTTTTTAATCAAGAAATATTTACTCAACTAATTGCGAATTTATCACGTGTATCATCAGATAAGGGTAACAAAGAAAATGCTGCTTTATATATGAGAACTATTATGCGAAGAATATGCTACTGTTTAGATACCAATCAAATACCCATAATAAATGATTCTATGCAAGAAATACAGAATTTTTATCCATATAATTTTGATTTGCATAATTTAACAAAATTTAAAAATTTAACCGATGTTATGAAAACACAATGGTATAACTATTTAATGAGTAATATAGGTATTAAACCTTTTTCACCCGAGATAATATTTAATAATATGAGATTATTAGTTTTATTATATAATTGTATAGTATTTGGAAATCTTAATTTTCGACATCCTGAACTCCGAGATAACACTCCTTCCTACTTAAATAGAATAGGACCGACAATAGATGCACGTTTTATAGAATGCCAATCAGGAAATCCTGGTTTACTTCGACTTTATCAGAAATGGAAAAGTGAAGAACCTATAGAAACTGATGTTGCTGCTGCTGCTGCTGCAGCAGCAGCAGCGGGTCTTACTGCAAAACAAAGACAAGAAAAATTAAATGCGGAAGTAGAAGCAAAAGCAAAACCAAAAAGTGATGTAAAACCTAAAAGTGATGTAAAACCTAAAAGTGATGGAAAACCTAAAACTATAGGACGTAAAGTCTCAGGAGGACCAGAAGCAAGAGTAGCAGAAGCAGTAAAAATAGCAGCCAATATAAGAAATGTAAGAGTCAGCGCAATCCGAAACACACCTCCAAGTGGAGGTACCAGAAACAACCACACCCGTAGAAATAAGAACAAACGTAAAAAGAATTCTAAATCTAAAACAAAAACAAAATCTAAAACGAAATCCAGTCCTAAACATAGAAAAGCAATTCCATCTTCCCGTTCCGGTTCTCAATCGAATCGAAAGAAATCTAAACCCAAAAAGTCTCAAAAGAATGTAACATTCAAGAGAAGACGTGTTCGGAAATGAATGCAAGATGCAAGATGCAGATGCAGATGCAAAAATGTGGTAATAATATTTTTATATTTTCTATAAAAATATTCTTAATTGAGTTTTTATTTATGACACTGATTTTCGATTCATCTCACGCTTCTGTATCATCTCATGTTTTATAATCTACTTGCGACCTTTACGGGACTTTTTGGTGCCAATCTTAACAGCGCCGAACTTGCCCTTCTTTGCAGTGTACCCATGTTTCACCAATCGTTTCTCTTGTTTTGCAGTCTTGTGCTTCTTCATTGAAACAATGCGACCATTTTTGTTCATAATCAAATCCATACGTGTCAACCCTCCACTGGTCTTATACGCAGTCTCATGCCATACTTGAGCGCGAGAACCGACCAATCTCTCGAATACGCGACCGTTGATTGTATATTTGCCATCAGGGCGTCTTTTGTAGCTGTGATGCATTTTAATACCTTATAGAAAAGAATGAGAAAAAAATATTATTTTAATTATATTTCATAATTATATTTCATAACTATTAGATAATTATTAGATAATTAAAATAGAATAATTAACAAATAACAAATAACAAAATGTACCAAATATATCGCTAAACATTACAAAAATACTAAAAATACTAAAAATACTAAAACCTACTACAAACCAAACTACACAATTATACAAATGATGGAATACGCAGTATAACTACTCCACTGCCACCTGATGTTCCAAAAAAAGAATTACTACCATCACCACCGCCACCACCACCTAATCCATTTGTTCCTGAAGAAGCTGTACCTCCTTCTCCTCCATTACCACCACCACCTATACCACCAAGTCTGGCTGGTCCTCCTCCTCCTCCAGCATAAAAAATAGTTTGCCCCGTAATAGTGCTCGATAGTCCTGGACCTCCATTCCGTGAACTAGTATCTGGACTTCCTCCGGCTCCTCCACCGCTACCAGCACTCCCTCCTCCAATGATTCCAGGTGCTCCCGAAAATCCTTGTCCTGTTGTTCCACTTCCTTCTGTTCCGAAATTGAAATTTTGAATGTTAAATGCACCACCTCCACCACTTCCTCCATTTAAACCATTTAAACTTGTAGAAAGAGCTCCTCCTCCTCCACCGCCTACAGCAGTTAGTGTTCCTGAATTTAATTGTAACAAAGAATTTTCACCACTCGCTGTGCTATTTAATAAAAATCCACCTCTACCTACATAAATTGAATATGGAGTATTTGAATTTGTTGTTCCAGAAGATTCTATAAAACCTCCTCCTCCTCCTCCACCTGTTGAAATATTAGCACCTATAGAGCCACCTCCACTACCACCTCCACCAACAATCAGAAATGATATAGGCGTTGACAGTAAATTGCTATTTATTAAATATGTAGCCCCCAGTAATGTAGATGTAACTCGATAAATACTAAAACCACCCAATACAGGATTAGTAACAACTTGATTCAAAGAATTAACATAAATAGTTTCAAAAGTCACAGTACCTGTAAATGTAATAGTTTGAGGAGGACCAAGAGTAACAGTAATCACATTACTTGTTGCGTTTACCGAACCTACACTATTCGTTCCCGTTACACGACACGTAATCTGTTGCCCAATGTCCGCTATTTGTGTAACATAAGTAATATTAGTTTGGTTTGTTATCGGTGTAGTTCCTCTAAACCATTGAAATGTAAGAGTAGGTGGAGGGTCGCCTATCCATACTCCTTCACCTGTTAATGTAAGAGTAGAACCATAATTCGTATTTCCTGAAATAATAGGCGCTTCAATATTCGCCGGCAAATAAGGAGGTTGTGGTGCTCGAAAAGAACAATTACAAATAGCTCCTCCAATAGATGGACCCAAACCCGATCCATTATCATACGGAACAAACCTCATCGTTGATGAATATCCAGGACCTGAACCACCCGGACATCCCGCCCATTTTCCATACGCATTCAATGTTTGATTCGCTACCGTATAACACTGATTGTGATTACTCGAACCTACCGAGCTTCGAATCTTCATCGCCAATTTTATTTTACACGGAAACTTATATATCAGTAACGGACTATTGATATTCGCCTTTTCTATCGGCGGAGGACAGCACAAATGTTTATTTGTTTTCGGTTTGAAAAAGAAGTTACTCATATCCCCCTATATGTTACTATATGTTACTATATTATATGTTACACTTTATTTTTCTTTATTTTTCACGGTTTTATAACAATTATAAAATTGATATAAAAATAAGGGAATATAATATATAACAAATCTGTTACTGCAACACACAACAAAAGCGTCGTATATATCTATACATCAACACCAACGTTATCATCAACATCAAAATGTCTACACCTACTGTCGCTCAACCAAAGGCAAAAAAGTCGATTCAACTTCCAAAAATTAATACCAGCGTACTCGTTAGCGTAGGCGGAGGCGGAGACGGAGGCGTAGTTGCACCCGTCACTGCCCCAACCCAAGAACTCGCTAAATATCAGAAAATGTCCGACAAAGAACATATCCTCAAAAAACCCGACACATATATCGGCTCTATTGAAATGACCGAAGCCGAGACATTTGTCTACGATTCCGCTACATCTTCCATCGTGCATCGCACAATTCAATACATCCCAGGTCTCTACAAACTGTTCGACGAAGGCGCCGTCAATAGTCGCGATCATTTCGTTCGCCAAGAGCAAGCAATCCGCGATGCGAAACCCAACGCTCTCCCCGTGACATGTATCGAATTCGAAATCAGCGATGATGGCACCATCTCCATCACAAACGACGGCAACGGAATCGACGTAGCGCAACACCCCGAACACAAACTATGGATTCCTGAGATGATTTTCGGTCACCTTCGCACATCTACCAACTACGACGAAAACAAGAAAGAGAAAATCGTCGGCGGGAAAAACGGATTCGGATTCAAGCTCGTTCTTATCTGGTCTTCATGGGGTCGCATCGAAACTGTCGACCATATCCGCGGTCTAAAATATATCCAGGAATTCAAGAACAACCTCGACGAGATTTGCTCGCCGAAAATCACCAAATGTACTACGTCGAAACCATATACGAAGGTGTCTTTCCGCCCCGATTATGCACGATTCGGCGTTGAAGGATTGACGCCAGATATGCGCGCGCTTTTCGAGAAACGCATCTACGACATCGCCGCCATCACCGACAAATCCGTCAAAGTCAAGTACAATGGCGCCCTTATCCCGGTCAAACATTTCCAACAATACATCGACCTCTATATTGGCGCGAAAGGCGAGACGAAACGTATCTACGAGGCGCCGGATCCTAGGTGGGAGTACGTCGTGTC
>JACCDP010133434.1_pt1 | contig 10380 bp, 12 predicted proteins | sample 7445841 | NCBI WGS metagenome assembly JACCDP01 (sample SAMN15323441, study PRJNA562643) | freshwater metagenome | isolation source: river surface water | place: USA:Blue River Watershed | collected 2017-08-17
CAACTATTGTTTGTCCATTTACATTAATTGATGGTCGATATTCATAATAATTAGTTATTTTAATTTTTGATACCTGATACTTTTCATTTATCACGTTAATGATATAATCGTGTATTGTCATATTAAGCCTTCAATAAAATTGCTTGTCCAACTGCGGCAGTAGAAGCAGAAATTATATAACCATTAGTAGTACCAGAAACAGTAAATTTTGTTGCAGAAGAACCATTTGCAAACATAAATGTTTCTCTCAATCTACCAAAAAATGTACGAGTAGCAGATATATTTTCAACATAAATAGGTAATCTAGCATATTCACCAACTGCATTTTTTAAACTATTTGCGGTAGCAGCGACGTTTGGTGTGCCATTGAATTTTCTAGAAGTCGTTGTTCCCGAACCACCAAAGTTCATAACATATACGTGTGAATCACCTTGACCAGTTCCATGCCATAAAAATCCTTGTAATCCTATTGCTTCATGACTAATCGAAGAAACGCCAGAATATCCAGTAGTTATTAATGAATATATTTTACCATCTGACTCACTTGTACCAGAAGTTGTAGATTCTGGATCGATATTTGCTCCCGCTGTACTTAAAAAACAATTTCCTGTATTACTTTCTGCTATTACAAAAACAGTATCTTGACTTTCGTAAGCATGTATATGAGAAATTGATGTTCCTACCCAACAACCTGTGTAGCCAGAAAATTGTCCTGTACCAAATGGATTTGCGTCTGACCAAGAATTAAAGTTTCCAGCATTTTTACATATGCCAAAATTAACTCTTAATGTAGAGTATGTATCTGGTGATAACATTGTTGGAGAACCAGCAGAACCACCAGCATAAACTATTTTATGTCCTAATGTAGAAGTTACGGGAGTTAATGAAACTGCAATTGTTGTTCCTGTACTTATTTGCGAATAAGGTGTCCAAGCAACACCAGAGCCTGTTACTCTTGAAGAACCATCTGCATAAGTTGTACTAGAAAATGCAGTTGCTAACGCAGCCATAGTGCCAGAAGTGCTTGATGCTGGTGCTGTAAATTTGCCAATATATTTATATGTTAATGCTGATAAACTCATTATGCTACTGTCCCATTTTGTATGTAAATAGTTTCTGTATAATTTAATTCTTTTCCTTCAACGGCAATTTCTGCGTATCTTGCAGTTGTAAATGCTACGCCTAATGTTACAACAACCCAAGCAAGTTGATTGTTTGACCACCCAAGAACATAACTTGAACGATTTTGTGATGGTGGTGCTAAAACAGATGGAGTTGAAGTTGAATTATAATAAGGCAATCCATCACTTGAAGAAGGGAACTGTTTTGCATTTAAAGTATCAATTGAAGAAGAAAGAGTAATACCACTAATAGTTAATTCTTTGTTTACACCATTTGCATTATTATCTGTTATAGAGGTAAATATTTGTATGCCACTTGCACCTCTAACTTCTAAAGAATCTGAGCCTGTTGCTACTAAAGTTGGTTGCCCATTCACAACTATATTTTTATAATGCGATCCAATTGAAACTTCTATTTCATTTGTTGCAGATTGTGAAACTTGAAATCCTGTATTGTTATCAAACTTTATTTTTGATACTTTGTTGTCAAAAGAAATTCCATCTGCGCTTGTACCAGATACTGAAAGACTTATCGGCAATCCTATATAATTTGATGCTGTTATTGTCGTTAAAGAAATACTATCTGCAAGATTTAATGTAACGGCACCAGTAGTTCCTCCACCAGATAAGTTCGTTCCAGCAGTTACAGAAGTTATATCTCCACTTCCTCCACCACCTCCACCAGAAACACCTTCAAGCGATGAACCGTTTCCTGCAAATAAAGATGCGCTAAGTTGTGTAGCAGAGATTGAAGCAACAAGATTTCCGCTTACATAAAAGTCAATTTTATCGCTACTAAAATCAATTTTGGTAGCTCTATTTGGATCGTCTGCTGCAACTAAATCGCCAATTACTTGGGTTTGTTTATTATAACCATATGCCATACTATAAATAGATAGATAAAAAGAAAAAGGGGGTATCCCCGAAAGGATACCCCCAGATTCTAATCCAGAAGAATAAGGATTAGAAGACCATCCATGTAGAGCCGTCCCATACTAATGAAACGGCAGCATTTGGAGATTCAAGAACGATTGAGGCAGCACCATCAATTGTTCCACCAACTTGTGCTGCAACTACAACGTTATCTGCTGCGCTAACACACTTGATTCTGTGTTCTTGACCAACAACTGGTGAAGTTGGAAGAGTAAGAGTGATGTTAGCAGAAGCTCTGGTAACGTTCTTGCTGATTGTAGCATTTGCGCTCTTGGTTTCCATGCCAAGTAACATTGCACCTTCAAGGTTACCGTAGAAGGTTGCAGCCTTCATTGAAGGTGCTACTAATGGGAGTGAAGAGGAAAGAGCATTTCCAACATCAGCAACAGCAGCAGCGGTCTTCAATGTGGCGTAATCACCAAGTTGCAAGCCTTGGTCAGCAGCAAATGCAGCAGAACCAGAAGCAATCTTGACGAGTGCATCTTCGACAACCAATTCAGTTGTGTTGATGTAAGTGGTTGTACCATTTACAGTCAAATCACCACCGATTGTTACGTTGCCTGTGAATTCTCTTGCGCCAGCAATTTGTGATTTAAGTGCAATTTGGTCGCTTACAATTTCAAGTGCATCGCCATTGACTTCTACATCAAGAGTGATTGAAGAGCCAAGTGCTACTAAGCCACCACCAGAAAGTGCATCACCAGCAACAACTTCAACAGAAGAGTTGATAAGTTTGTTGTTAGCAATATTGCCAGAAAGCATTGCATTGGTAACACCGCCGTTAGCAATAGAGAGTTGTGAAACTGCTCCAAAACCATCAGCGATAAATGCAAGACCGGGACCAGAAACAGAGGCAGAAAGAGCGACGAAATCGTTCTTAATAGCCATTGCACCAGTTGTATTTACTGCAAGAGTACCAGCAGCAAGCCAATCAAGACCAGCACCAGCAGCAGCAGAAGCGATACGAAGACCAGCTGATGTGACTTCAAGGGCAGAGCCAGAAAGTCTTAGGACACCTTCGATTGTACCACTTGCGCTGTTGTAGGACATATCAATGCTGTTTGTATCAACAGCAGAGAAATGCGCTCTAACTTCGGCAGCAGATGGACCGGTGTATGTGAATACGCCAGTTGCGCTGTCATAGGCGAAAGAACCATCACCACCAGCATCTACGGCAGATACTGCGGCTCTTGCTCTTGCGTCTGTGAAGTAGAGATTTGTGCCTTCTGCGAGATCGGCTGTATCTCTTGCAGCTAATACTGCATCGAATGATGCGGTAAATGCAGCAGCAGAAACGCCAATTGTACCAGTTCCATCATCGAAGGTAACAAAGTCTGAACCTTCAACGAAAGCACCAACAATTGCTTCAACTGAACCAGAAAGTCCAGCAGCGATTTCTGCGGTATCTACGCTAAGAACGCCAGAGTTCCAAGCAAGACCAGCACCAGCGATTGAAGCTGTTACTGCAAATTGACCAGCAGCGTCATAGGTAAGACCATCGCCAGCAGAAAGAGCAGCATGTACTCTTGCATCGGTGTAGTAAAGATTGCTTGAACCTTCAGCTACATCGTCAGTACCAAGTGTAACGCTTGCGCCGAGGGCGGTTGCGTAACCATTGATTGTGATTTCGCTGTTAGCAAGTTCTGCATTGTCGATAACGCCGTTATCTAATTGAACGTCACCTGTTACGGTAAGACCACCAGCATCAACGGTAAGACCTTCTTCGGCAACCAATGAACCAGAGTGTCTATATTGTCCTATCGAAAATTTATAAGCCATATATTATTATACTCCTTGTTGTATTAAAAAATGCGACAGAATTAGAAAGTCCAAAACTTAATAACTCTGTCGCACTACAATAAATAGAAACGTGCTAACTCAAAAGTATTATATTGTCAAGAAAATATTTTAATAAATAAACCACTTATTATTTCCATTTGTATAAACGTTCAAAGACGCATAAGGCGAATCAACAACTAATATATCTTGTCCATCTATTGTATCACCATTCTGAGTATCAATAATAATATTTTTTGTATCTGCCATTCCACCTTCATCTTTTATTATGTAAGTCCTACCATTTCCTGAACCACTTGCAAATGGCAAGCTAATTATTACTGAACCTGTCGCATTGTGTGTATCTATACCTATGAAGTATTCGGTTCTTCTCATCACATAAGAAGAAGAAATAACTGTTCTATTTATTATTAGACCATCTACTTTCATAAGAGTAGATTCAAGAAAATCCGCTTTAACTCTATTTGTAACAGGTTGATCACCTATCATTTTTGGCTTGGATTTAAATGTTTTGTATCCCATTAGAATAAGTTCCATCCATTTGCAGATTTATATAAACTTAATGAACCGTGATCTACATCAATAACAACGTGGCTTACATCATCTACAAGATCACCAGAAGATGCTGAAACTGTTACTTCTAACCCTACATCTGCAAAACCTTTTTCATCTTTTATGTGGAGTATTCTTCCATTAGTAGTAGATGATAATGGAGGTAGCGTAATAACTATTCCTGTATAGTTTGTGTCTACTCCAATAAAGTAGTCGTCTGCTTGTACTGCATAACTTGATGTTATCAATATTGTTTTGTTTGATATATTTGAAGAAGCAATAGCGGTTATTGGTTGTCCATTCAATAAAATACTTCCTGTTACATTTAGAGTACCAGAAACATTAGCCCCACCATTTAGATTAGATATGCCAGAAACAGTTAGTGAATTAAAAATTCCACTTATTCCTGTTCCACCACCACCGCCATTTGGTCTAACAATACCATTTCCTCCATATGTTGGAGTAGCAGTAGTGGTTGTTTCTTGTTTAGTTGAAACAGTACCAGCAGAAAATTGAGGATTAAATACGCCTTCTCTTGCTCTAATACATTTTGCTACTACTTCAAATTTATTTTCTATTTGACCAAACAATTGTTTTGGTTCATTTAAAGAAACAATTTCATAATATCTGTCACCATATAATACATAATCACCTTCACGAACAAATAAGTTTTGATCTTCAGTTAGTCTACGTTTATGAAAATGAATTTCGATACTTGTTTGTTTATCGATACCTAATGTTTCTGTATAAAGATTAGTTTGTCCTTCCCACTTAACTAAAGCATTAACTTGTACAGGTGGTAAAAATGTTTTTTGAATTGATTCACCATATATTGGATGAAAATTTGAACGATCAATATCAATAGAAAAATAAGCTATTTGTTGACCAATAACTCTTTCGATTAATTCATCATTTACTTGTTTTACAAGATCTCTCTCTTTTTTACCAGTAAATAATGGAGGAGGAGAAGTTGGTTGAGTCCAAGCGGTATCTGATTTTTTTTTGCGTGGCATTATCTATAAATAGAACAAAATATTATATTATTCTATTGTTTGTGGATATTCTCTTGTTACTACAATAGGCCAAGTAGTATTATTTTTTAATTCTTCTTTTAAATATGGAGGAATAGAAAGATAAATTACTGCAACTCCATGTTGTGCAGCAAATTGTCCTGCTTCTTCTAATGTGCTTGTTGGCGCAACAACAACTTTTTCTTCTTGCATTATTATTGGCATTTTAACTCCTAAGATACGATAATTATTGCAACAGAACCAGAGGAACCGGGATTTCCACTTCCACCACCAACAACACCAGAGCCGCCAGAGCCGCCATTTGCAGTAACAACCCCATATGATGTTGATTTTGTAATCAAACATACTAAGCCTCCGCCGCCTCCGCCGCCTCCAGCGGCAGCACCAGCAGAACCGCTTGCATTTCCACCATTTCCACCATTAGCAGAAATACGACCATTATTGATTACATTTTTTGCTGCAACCCAAACTATACTACCACCTCCACCACCAGCACCAGAGGCAAGTGCAGGATCAGCCGTTGCACACCCTCCAGAGCCACCTCCAGAACCTCCATTGAAGGAACCACCAGAATATCTACCATCATACCATCTACCATTCCATTTTTGATTTGGACTTGGTTGTGCAGCACCGCCACCAGTTCCACCCGCTCTTACACCAGCAGTTCCACCAGCACCACCAGTTGGAGCAAGATTTAATACATTTAATGAGCTATTTCCACCAGAACCACCACCATTGTTGCCCGCAGCAGTAGCATTAATAATACTATTTGCACCACCACCAGCAGCACCACCAAGATAATTTCTTGTGTTTATTAAAAGACCACCAGTAGTTCCAACAGGTATGTTTCCATCATCATTAATAGAAGCTGATGTTTCTATTGTTAAAGTTTCTTTAACGTAGAGTTTATAACCATTTGGTTTAAAGCTTCCAGTTCCAGTTATACTTAAATTATTAAAATAGAATTCTCTACTCGCCGTAAAAGATCCTGTAATTGTTGCATCACCATCTGTTCCATCGCCAAAATAGCCAAGTCCATATGTTGATGATAATACATCGCCAGAAGTAACGATATAATCTGTTCCACTTAATGTTTTATTAAAAGTTGCCATTATGTTAATCCTACAATATAGAATCCATCGACACCATTTGATACTAGTGTCGCACTACCAGAAGTATTTGATATAACCAAACTAGTTGCTCCATCAATAGTTTGAGATCCACTTGGTTTAATACGAATATTATTTATAGCAGCATTACCACCTATATCTTTGAATATTAAAGTTTGACCAGATGGATAATTTGTTGCTGAATTTAAACTTGCAGTAACAACAGAGCCAGTTGTGCTAATTCCTACAAAATATGAATTTGCTGCTGCCGTAAAACTTCCAGTATAAGTTGCATATCCTGCTTTAAATCCACCAGAACCAACAATGTTCCCGCCAACATATATATCGTTCGCAACTTGTATTTGATTAGATGCGGTAACAATTGAAGCTGTGACTGTTGTAAATTGTCCAGTTGTTCCAGATAATAATCCTGCTGTTGTTAAGCTTACATACGTTACTGAACCACCAGCATTTGTTACAGTAATATTTGAATTTCTTGCTTGTATTCCTGTTAAAGCTCTTATTTGATTAGAAAATACAGATATACCACTTACATCCATATCTCCTTGAATTGTAACAAGACCAGTTGAACCAGTAATAGTAGATGCAGTAAGAGCATTAGTTATTGTATATGATCCGCTAAGAATTTTACTATTATTCCATAATGCACTTCCAGAGTTATAAACTAATAAATCTCCTTGTGATGCACTTGATATTAATACATTATGAAGTTCATCAATTTCATATCCATTATCAATTTTAATGAATATCGAACCTACTGTTGCGTGGGCACGAACAACTTCACCAATTCTTACAGTATGTTTTGGAGCAACAGGAGTAGTTGCCGTATAATCACCACTTGAAGAAAGATAAATTACTTGTCCTGCTGTAAATATTGCAGGATCAGTATTTACATCTGTTATTACGCCATTCAATAAAACATAACCAAAATCGTTATCATTTATTGAATTCATTGTCATGCCAAGTGTGTTGGCAGAGTTTGCATCGTTCTCCCAACTTGCTGTATTAATAAGTGGGTTATTTCCTACACCACCTGTTATATGAACAAGTTTTCCTTTTGATATTACAGCACCAGAAGAATTTTTAACTTTTACTACGGTTTGTTGTCCTAAATTAACTTGTACAGATGATACAGAAGTATAAAATGCAGGGTCGCCTGTATTAACATCGTAAAAGAATCTGCCTTGCTTATAAGTTGGATTTGCAACAGAACTTGAATTTAAATCAATAAATTCAGTTAATGCTATTTGTGAAGCAGAAATATAAGATGCTGAAAGGGTTGTGAATTGTGCAGTAGTACCACTAACAATTCCACCCAATATAGAGCCAGTAAATTGGTGTGTATCGGATACATCATCACCAAATATAGTGGAACCAGATTTTAATATTTGAGAAGAAGAAACTATTAAAGTATCTGCTCTCAAAGTTCCAGTAAGATATAAAGTATTGGTTGTATAATCAAAAGTAAAATTGGTTGAACCACTAAAAGTAGACCCAGAATTAAATTGAATGGACTTATCTGTACCACCAGCAGTTGCTGTACTACCAGTAACTAAACCATTAACATAAGCCCAACCAAATCTACTCATGTTATCCTACTCCTACAGATCCAGACCAATTTGATAATCCAGTAGGACCAGATTGATTTAATAAATTGGTATCAATATTTGAAAGTTCAGCAAAAATTGATGCACTTGTTGGAAGTGCAGTATGAGAGAGAATAAAAATTGATTTTACTTTTACTCTAAGTTCTTGTACCGCAAATCCAGAAGTTACTGAAGTTGCTTGTGGAATAAGAAAATAATTTGTTCCTTTAACACCATTTGAAGAGAATCCAACTCTCAAAGGTTGTGTATTAATATTGGATACAAATATTCTTTGTGTTACATCTGGAAAAGAAATTTCTGTTGGTGTTCCAGAGTTAGCTGGTGCAGCAATGCTTGAAGTGGCATATGGAATACCAGAAACTTGGTAAGAACCTACGTTTGAAATTCCAACTCCATAAGGATAATTTTGAGACATTATTTATTTCCCTTTTTATTATTTAGTCTCTCGTTTGAATTTATCTTTTGTTCAAACTCATATCGACGTTTTCTTTCTTTTTTTATACCAACCAATTTTGCTTTTCTTTTTGTTACAGAAGGTTTTTCATAATATCTTCTTTCTCTAACTTCTTCTATAATTCTTTCTTTTTTACACTTTTTTAAAAATCTTCTTAACATTCTTTCAAAACTATCAAAGTTATTTGCATCAACTTTGACATTGGTGTGAGTACTTCTTTTTGACATTATTACCTCTTAATTTTATAATTCACTTTCTGGTACTTGTTCCATTGGACTAATACCTGCTGATTGTTGTACAACAAAATTGTACACAAATGGTTGAACTTTTAGATCACCAAATACATTATGTAATTTTTTATCCATTGTCCCACCATCAATCACATATTGATCCCAATATGATAGATCAGCAGGATTAAATGATGCTTTACCAGTTTTTTCATCATATTTTACTATATCTGTCTCACCACTTTTTGTTTGGTGTGCTAAATAAGTAGCACCAAATTCAGCAGCAGTTACTGGCGTGGCTGCACCAAACTCTTCTGGGTTTGTCGTTATTTTCCAACCTATACTTGATATTTTGTTATCAAATTGAAGTATTAATATATTTTTTACTACATCAATATCTTCAATTTTTTGTACTTCTTCAATTTGTTTATTAACAAGTATATTTTGTTTATCTTGTTCATTTGCAGTTAAATAATCTTTATCTTTATCTGCATCGGCTTGTGCTGTTTTTAAAGCAAAATTAATTATAATTGCAGTTCCATCTTCTGTTAAACCAAGTTGTTTAAGTTCTTGTTGTTTTTCTTCAACAACATTACTAAGTTTCATAGTTGGATCTTCAAATTCAATTTGAGCTTGTGATGTTGGCAAATCAGCAAGAGCTGCAAATGCAGCAATCGCTGTTGCACCAAATATTTTTGCTAAGTTAGTTTTAGCTTGATCTCGTTGTGGTTTTGTTTGGGCAACTGTTTGCTGCCCTAATTCTTTATTAGCTTTTTGTTCGTCAGAAGCAGTTTGTTCAAATAAAACTTCTTCTAATTCTTGACGAATAATTTTGCGTATTGTATTTTCTGAAAGATAAATATCCATTATTAAAATACCTTACTTAATTTGTTTCCAACCACCAGTAATACTTAACAATCCAGAAATATCAACTCCGGGATCATCTGGAGCTATATTTGAAAGTGGCAATGCTTTTGATTCTGATGGTCTTGAATCTGCAACATGACCTCTTGAAGTTAATGGAGTTGTGCCTTCAAATATATTAACACCCAATTTTGATTTTATAGATTCTTCAAGTTTCTTTCTTCTTGCTGCTGCTTCTTCATTAGATTCAAATTTTTGATTTTGTTTGATTGGTTGTTTAGTTGGAGTAACAGATTCGGAAACCATTTGTTTATTTGTCGTACCTTTCATTACTTCAGATACAACAGAGGATAAAATGCCTTCTGTTATTAGACATTCATAAATGAGTTCTTTGACAATTGGTTTTAAAGCAGTTTTAAGTTCTTTTGGATTCATTATACACTCTTCAAAATAAATAGAGAGTAATACCAATTAAGATACTACTCTCTATAAGTTTTATTTAATTTTATTATTTTTTAGCTGACTTTACGCCTTTTTTGCCGAAGCTCTTGTCATAAACGTTTGCGACTTTTCCTTTCATTCCACGTTTGCCAGACATTTCGCCTTTTTTCATTTTAGCCATTTTAGCTTTTTTAGCTTCTGCAAGTTGTTGTTCAAGTGATGC
>JACCDP010880704.1_pt1 | contig 10377 bp, 11 predicted proteins | sample 7445841 | NCBI WGS metagenome assembly JACCDP01 (sample SAMN15323441, study PRJNA562643) | freshwater metagenome | isolation source: river surface water | place: USA:Blue River Watershed | collected 2017-08-17
ATTATACTCGTTCCTTTATCTGAGTTGTTAGTAGCGTGGTATACCGTGTTGTAAACTGACCCATCGTACAAAGTCCACGTTGCAGTGTGCGTGGTTAATCCTCTCGCTGCTCTCAGCTTGTAAGTTGTAGAGCCAACAGGAGTAACGATAGCCTGAAAGTTCATAGAGATAGGAGAGCTTAGTGACGCTGTTCCCGATCCCGGTCTTGAAGCAGCACTCTCCGCTATGACGTTGTTACTTCCATCTGTAATAGCCCCGTAGCATTGGATAATAGTGTTAACTGCTGCGCCTACAATGTGTGCGAATATTATCCACGTTCCGGCAGCCAAAGTAACTGAACACCCTGTCACATCTAAGTAAGTCGCAGTATTTACGGTAGTTGTTCCCGTTGCAAATGCCGAAGCCGAAGATAGCGAAGGCTGATCACCTACATACATCACATTGCCATCACTCACTGCCCCATCTAACTGAGCCTTAGTGAACGAACCCAACGCCGTTGTATTGCTTCCCTCACTTGCTGTTATTGCTCCTGTTAGTGCTGCTCTGCTTAGTCGTGGCGTGGCATCTGCGTAAACCAAAGAAGTATCCACCATAGCACCAACAGCATCCTGTGCGAGTTCATCGGTATATTGCGTTACATCACCAACGAAAAGGAAGTTGCCATCAGAACAAGCAGTGTCGAAATTCGATTTAGTGTCTGAGATACCGTAACCTCCCAATGTGGTCGGCTCGTTTGTTACCTTGCTCCAGTCAACGTCATTAATCTTTGCGTTGGTTACGGCAAGGTTGTCAATAGTTATGACCGTGCCACTACCCGAAACCGTGACATCTCCGTAATCCCCATCTGCAAGACCGCTACCCGTAACGGCTAAATTACCACTACCTAGAATTGAAGACCCGTTGATGGTCTTAATGTTTGTACCACTAACAAGAGTGTCCTGTTTAACTGACTGTCTGTAACTCATCTTAAATAATTATCCAATTAGAACCATCTGATACAACGGTGATACTATCGTACTGTGAAAGAGCAACCGTGCTGCTACCGTCTATCGTCTCCGTGCTGTTGGGATCAACAGTTATTGTTCCCGCTCCGCTATTCTTTACAACGTAACTTAACCCAGTATATCCTACCGCCGTAGGTAGATTAACCGTAAAGGTGTTCGCCGTACAGTTTATTAAGTAGTCGGTAAGTAAAGCTGTATATGTTGCACTCACAGCCTTGTAGCCTAACGTTACGCCACCAGCACCCAATGAATAAACAGATACTATCCGCCATTCCGTACCATCGCAGAAGATAGACCCGCCTTGATTAGGAAGTAAATATCCTGCACTTTGTCCCTCTATCGTTTCTGATCCGTTAGGGTTTACAGTAACAACAGACGAACTCCTATTGATACCTACAAACTCCAATCCTAAACTATCTGCAACCGGCGGTAAATTAACGGTGTTGCATCCGTCTAACAGGACTAAGTAGAAATCACTCTTTGCTATGTCGTCACCTTTCCCTACGGTATAATCGTCTTGCGTTACAAGTACTGGACGAGTAGAACTTTTAAGTTCCTCGTAGTTCCCGTCTTCAACCATAGACTTATACTGTCCATTAAACGTTCCTTTAAGACCCTCTCCGACAACATTACCTATCCCCGTTAACACTACATTCTCAGGTGATAGATTGATATTATTACGGTCTATGAAATCTTTAGTGATTTGCTTAAACGGTCTGCGGGTGATTGGTTTGCTTAAAGGTATTGACGGTTTACGAACAAACGGAGCAAAGTCTATCTCTTTATCCACGCTCATTAACTCAACCTTGGTTAACGTCTTTGCGTTTGCATCGTAGTCAATTACTCGGTTGATATGCCACCAACTATTATTAATCCTTATCTTGTCGTTTAGCTTTAACTTTTGTATGTCGGATTCCGTCAAATAGAAATAAGCGGTTAACATTTTGCCCGTGTCTATCTGACCAATAGTCCTTCGCCAATAGTTGTTAAATAGGTTGTTATTGGTTAAGGTTAGGTTATCGTAGAAATAATAATCGCACACCCCGAAGTTAATATCAAACGTTGGGTTGAAATGGTCGTTAAAGTGGCTTATTAGTGGGTAGGTAGTTTCGTCATTCTGTCCCGTAGTGCCATAATCCCAAATATAGTAAGGGTCGCAAGTTGCCGTACCGTTATGAATTAGAATCCTGATATTAGTCTTTGGCGCACCACCCCCGAACATTGGCACAACAGCGTTAAACTGAGTTTGACCCATCGGCGTAGGACTGAAGATTATCTCTTTCCTATCTACGTCACGGACGTATTCGTTTTCAAAAGTATATTCAACTTGCCCGTAAACCTCGTTTAAAGATTCTAAGTAAAGTTTGTTCGGTTCGTCGCTATCTTCCTTGTACGTTAAGACCATTTTCTTAGCCGACAACTCTGGAAGGAATTGTAAGTTCTGCTCCCGTTCTTTAGCTAACTTTAAAGTCCAATCCTTCTCAGCCCCCGAATCATAGTAGTCATCCCTGTGTTGGTATATCAGTTTGTTAGGGTTGTCTTTATCCGGTTCAACAAACAGATTAAACATAGTGCAAATAGACTTAATAAAATCCTTTTGCTTTATGTTCTTTGGCACGAAGTTGTTTAGTTCAATAGTAGCACCGAACTGCAACACGTTAGCTGTTGGTGTCATCCTAACATTTAAGTTAGTAACATCTACCTCGTAGTCTATTTGTACGTCAGCCCCCGAAATAGAGTTAGCGTCCTTCCAACGAATGTTAGCCGTAGGGTTTACTTCTACTTTTAACCTAAAGTCTAAAACGTCAGTAGGTATTAAGTTACTTACGGGAATCGTGACCGTGTTTGAGTACGAACCTAACGTAGTAGTTCCGTTAGCTAAAGACCCTTCATTCCGTGTGAATTGGTTTAAAGGCACTAACGATTGTGAAGCCGTCAACGTTCCATTCTTAAACACCTGAAGAATCACTCTATATCTGTACTGCTGAGTAAACAAGGACGAAGTCATATCCACTAAATAGGCAGTCGCACCCGTTCCGTTTACTAGATTAAAATCATAAGATAAATCAGCAACTACATTGATAGCCTGACCCCCTGCAATATAGAACGGGTTGGTGTACTCTCCTAAAGTGTTGTCGAATAAGTTTTGGTTATCTTGGTTTTCAGTCCAGTTAGCCAAAGCCGAACTTGTATCCGTTACGTTTGTTCCTGCCGTCTGAGTGTAAGTGATCGTATCAATATAGGTTTCATCTACTAGATAGTCTGAGTAGTCTATGTTGATGAAATCCCCGTTAAAAGGAATCACACACTTATCGAAATAACAATCTGAGATAGTAGACCACGTATAGCTAAATCCCGCGTCTGCGTGTATCTTATCCCAATAGTTTTTAGCGTATATGGCAGGCTTAAACTCAGTAAGTGAATAGATGTTATCGGGAGCAAAGCCCAACGGGTAAACATAGCCCTCAGTATTCGACCAACTCGCTACAACGTTAGTTGAATTGTAAGTGTGGTTAAGTTCTGTAAAGTCTAAGTCAGTTAACTCTGCGTTGTCTATCTTCGTAAAGAAGTCCGCCTGTGCGTCTTTGATTAATACCTCGTATTCAACGTACTCTTCGTGGCTGTTCGTCTTTTGGTACTTATTAACTGAAATTAGTTGCAAGTAACAATCCTCCAAAACGGGGATGCCGTCTTGAATAACCGCACAGCTTGTCAGAGCGTTAATGTCAAAAGTACCCGCTACTATGTTAACATCGTAATAGTTGCTTAACAGAACATTGTTGTTCTTAGTTCCTGCTAATGTGATAGTCTTACTGAATATCCCTGAACGCTTTGATACGTCACGAATATCAGCAACGCCAAAGTTTAACGGAAAGACCGTGTTTTCTTTGACATCTAAATAACCCGTTTCAAGTTGGATTTTAACCATTAATAGGTGTTTGGTTAGCAAGTTTAACCGTGATAGTTTTTCTGATCAAATTCTTGTTACGCTGTCTTTCTATTTCGTAACCTGTGTCCTGAACGATACAAGCCAAGTAAGTAGAACCAATCTTTATATAAGTCTGTGGTGAACTGACTAACTCAGCGAAATACTCCGCCATATCCTCAGTCATCCAATTGGTGTTTAGTTCAAGTGTTTCGTCAATCGAAGGAAACACAACCCTATGACCAAACTCTTCCTCCCTGAACTTCCAAACGTTGTTATCTACATAACCAACTATATCTTGGTTGTAAACTTCCTTAGTCACGTTGCCACGCTTGTAGTCTTTAAGCTGAAAAGCAAATGAACCCCAAGAGCCAAGTCTATCATAAAACAATATCTCGTAATCGTTAATCTTACATCTGTGGTCTATGTAAACACGAATCTTTTCTGACTGCTGAGTAAACGTAGGACTTGCACCCGCAAACCAAAAGTCATAATAATCAATCGCAGTACAATCTAAAGCCGTTGAGTTGTTCGCGCCTACATTACACATCGTAACTATATCGTTATTCGTGACGTTGTAGTTAAAGAAAGTACCGTCTGAGTCTTGGAATCTAATGTTACCCGTGGTTACGTTGTTGTTACCGGTTAAAACAAATAAGTCTTGCGTTGGAGTAATCCACATCTCACGAGGCATAGTAGTTAAGAACTTGTCCGTGTTTGAGTTCAGCAGATAAACAGACCCTGCATAGTTTTTAAAGTCTTGCGGTTTGATAGCACCGTCATAAACCCAAGCTGCCGTTTCTGTTCTTATATCTCTAGTGACCGTCTTTCTGTTGTCTGAGTACTTAACTGATCCATTAATAGTCGCATCAGTAACCTCAGACCATAGCGAATTAACAGTAAAAGAGATAGTGCCGTTAACAGCAGTCACCGTAAACAACCCTTCTAAACTCGGATTAGCTACACCGCCGTCTGCCTGAGTTATCACAACACGGTCACCAACTACAAACGAATGCGCTCCCGTTGGTGTTATCTCTACATAGATGCCATCTTGAACTACTGAAGCCGTGTAGCTAAAAGTAGTCACATACTCTTCACCAATCTTTAATGTGTATTGATACGCTGAGTTGGGAACTGTAATCTGATTCGTCCCAGAAGGGTAACTATAAGTGACATAGTTCTGTAATAGCCTAGATAGGTCAATCTCCCCGTAACCGTCTGTTATCCTTGGCAACACCCTATACTCTGCAATCTTAGACCCTCCCGTTTCGTAAACGTCAAAGACATATCTGAACCCATCCTCGTTCTTGTTGGTTGAGTCGTAGATATGTCTCAGCTGATTGTAAGCAGGAGAGAAGCTATCCGGTGCAGCTATCAGAGTTATTGCCATATTAGAATGGTAGTGTTACCTCAACTGGTTCGTAAGTGATATGCGGAAGGTTTTTAACCCACTCGATAGAACATTGCTCTACCTCTTCAAGTGAGATTATCCATTGTCCGTTTTTATCGGTTATGCAATTAAAATAGTTGTCAGGTACTACTTCTACTCCTTTTAAAGATAGTGCCTGCTCCTCTGTAAGTAATGCTACTAACATAATATTGTGCAGTTAATTTTTCCTTTTTTTATACCTGTCTGTAATTGCTTTATGTATTTAAGACCCATAGCTTCGGTAGCCTCAAGAAGTGTGTGATAAAATATTCCTGTTTCATTGTGTACTAACATTTTTCCACCCCAATGATTTTCACCTCGATATTTTTTCATTTTCTCGGCTCTCTTAATATATCCTTCAGGTGGTCTTTTAGTTCCAAGTTTAGCGGCTCTCATTTTAGCTTTTGATTCTTCAGAATGTTTACGGCCAGCGAAATGATTATTTTCAATCATTCTCTTTCTACGCTCTTCACGCTCTTCATCTGTTGCTTTTCTTGAGTGATGATTGTCTCCACCGTCCGATACATTAACAAGTATTCCACCATCTTGCTTTTTACCATACAAAGCTATAAGCTCTATTTCTTTCTGCATAGCGAATTCTTTGCTTACATTCTCAAAAATTATATCAACTCTGTAATCCGTGTGCTTGACCACAGAATGCCAATGCTTATTCCTGCCCTTTTCTGAATATGGCCTATATAATGTTGATCCTATCCCTATGTAGAACGGTTCATTTTTGTCAAGTCTAATATGACGGTAAACACAGTACTTATCTGCTACCACCTCAACTCCCTGAAGTGATTCCGCTTGTTGTGCTGTTAAAAGTGCTACTGTCATACGTTACGAGATAATGTTGTTTGGAATGTTTGAACGGCTGTGTAGAGGTTGGTAACGTCTGTGTCGGTTAGACCTGTTCCATACCATTCAAAAGCTATATTGTGATTACCATAAAATAGAGGTGATCCACTTGAACTTAAAGCCCCAGAAAATAACTGCACATTTGCATTTGGAGTTGCATTTGGAGTTGCAGTACTGATTTTCACAGATGAATTAGAGTATGCTTTTGCGCTATTTGAAGCGGTAACTGTAACGCCAACCAACCCGAAAGGAATTAATCCTACACTTTGATAAGGGGATAACCTGTTCAATCCATCTTGATTGATTGTAAAAATGTTTCCTGCTGTTGACCGTAAAGAAGCCATATACCCAAAAACATCACCACCGTCAAAAGCTCCCTGCCAAGATGTTGTTTCATTACTTGTTACATTCCGTATATACTGAAAAAACGATCTGTTATATTGGTTAGAAACGTTTGCAAAAAATCCAGATGAGTGATAACCAGTCGTTCCGTTGTAAGTGACTCCGTTAGAGTTGTGAGTAACCCCTCCTGCATACGAACCGACTTGAGTAGCTGTCTTTAAGTCATAAAGATGTGCCGATGCTGAGCCGCCAATGAGAGGCTTAATGATAGTTCCTTTGCTCCATATACTTGCAGCTTTTAAATCAATCACCAACTGATTGACAGCACCTTGTTGTGTAGGGTCTGTGATAGAAGCCGCCGTGATGAACGCTTGTGCGTCTGTTTCAAATGTTACACTTACCCCCGTTGCGTTAGCACTTGCACTTCCTGCTCCATTCGTTGCTGTTACCGTACAAGAAACCGTTGTTCCTGCGTCTGCTGTTACAAGAGTGTATGTCGAGTTGGTAGCACCTCCGATGTTAGAGCCGTTTCTCTTCCATTGGTAAGCATAAGTGATAGGTGCTGTTCCTGTCCACGTACCACTTGAGCAAGTGAGCGTTTGCCCCACCTGTGCAGTTCCTGTGATAGCAGGAGCAATCGTGTTGACTGGAGCAACCGCAGAGTCCGAATTATGAAATGTTGTACTAAAGCCGAAACCGTACATATCAGAGGATTAAAGCTACCTGTCCGCTTGTTAATGTAACCGAAGTAAACTTAGCGTCTCCGATTGGTCGGATAAGGCATCCTGCTTTTACAGCAGTTGCAGGAGCAGCGATATAGTCCGTTTTGTCGTTAGCGTCTGAATCACCAAGAACAGAGAACACCGTGTCGGTAAGTACATAAACACCGTCACACTCTCCTGTCCAAGCAGATGTGTTATTGATTACATAAGTACCCTGCATTGCAGCAAGGATAGTTAAAGGTTGTGTAGGCATAGTCTTTTTATTCTAATTGTATTTAGTCCGTGTTTTTGTTTAGAACGCCAGATACTGATCTCCGTTGCAGTAGACATCGTGTATGTGATAAACAGCATATCTTATCGCATCCATCGCATCATCATATAACTTCACAGGCTCTTCTTTAATCTCGTCGCCTTTCTTGGCAAACTTGTAGTTTTCGTATTCCCGTTTTAATCGTGGGTCATCTTCACAGAATACACCAAACGTTTTGACATAGTCTATACCTTGTTTAACTGCTTTGTTAGCGTTGTTAACGTTAAACCCTGCGTTCTGCATTTCAGCTATTATCTCAGGTCTTGAGTAGTCGGCTAAGATGTCCGTGTTTTTGTCAATGCCGAGTTGGTTCATCTTTTCGATAAGCATCGCAGTTGTCAAGTAGGATTCGTAAATCACCGGTTCGATATAGATGTCCTTCTCGTGCCAATATACACGCACTAACGCGGTAGGGTGATTATATCCAAAGTCCAACCCATAAACAAACGACTGAAAGCGGATAGGTCTTTCCTTTAAGAATGTCCAGTTGTTGTAAACGTTCTGTTTACTTATTGCCCTTTCACCAAGTGCATAGATTTGATATAACGCTTCGTCGGTTCTTTTTAAGTCCTCTATCTGTCGTTTAATAGATTCAGGCAAAAACGGATTGTCTTTGTATGTAGATTTTATGACCGTCTTTTCATCGGTGGGTAATTCGTACAGCCAAGAACTTGAATCCGACGGGTTGTAATCGAATATCATTTTAAACTCAGTTCGCATATTCAACTGCTGAAAGTCTTCGTACCAAAGTTCGTTCGCTTCATTGCACCAACCTAAATCCCTTTTACGACCTCTTACTTTCTGTTCGTCATCTACTGAAAAGAACTCTACTATTGATCCGTTAGGGAACTTATAGATGTTCTCGGACATATTATGGTTCGCCTTTTCGTATATCTCAAGGTCTTTCATTATCTCAAAGAAGTCACGCATAACCGTAGCCCTTAAAGCTGGGAATGTCTTCCTAACGATACTCACTACCTTGTTGGGATTCTGTAAGCAGTAGACGATAATAAGCTGACAGAGGGAATAGGTCTTAGATGAACGTGATCCGCCCTCATTGATAATAAATCTAACGTCGGAATTTAACGCATCCCAATTACGCTGAAAGATGTTTGTACTATTTATCTCCAGAGTTGCCAACGATGTTTATCTTAATTTCGTTTAGGTCTTTGCCATTTGTGGTTACGTCCTGTTTGTCAGTCAATCCGTTAAGTCGTGCAGTAAGGTTCGGGGCTTTATACTTTCCCGTCATTGTCCCTGATATTTGGTCAGCCTCCCATTCTCTCCTAATACACGTAACGACTCCAAGATATTCATTGTAAGCCTTATCGTTGTTATCTAAGTATTGGCTAACGTGGTGTCCTCTTTTTCGATAAACAAACGCCTCAAATCCTTGTCTAGTGTATGGCTTCTTAACCAACTCTTGCATAACGCCTTTTGGTGTTGCTTTATCTATTACATCTGGATTAGCGTCTACGTCTGCTTTATACTCATCCCATAGTTGTAGTAGTTCTTCTGGCGTTTCTATGTATTTATGTTTTGCCATTAGTTTAAGTATTGTGGTTTGAAGTGTTCTAAGAATTGGTCTTCTGTTACTTCTTCTAAGGCTATTAAGTAGGGTTCTTCTGTTTCGTAATAGACACAATGGTGCCCGTGTTTTATTAGGTCAGCCAGAATCATATCCCTCCAATGCTCCATTTGAAGACCATAATCCAAAATATAGTATTTACTCTCCGTAGTAATCATTTGCCACGCTAGCGATATAAGTTAATATACTGATCCCTGCAAATGTCATAGATAAGTCGCCTAACTGTAAAGCAAGACAACAACCGGTGCATATTGCAGACATAAATAACCCTATTGATAGTACTGCTCTCATTTCTTTTTTCTTGGTTTCCGTGTTTTCTTAACCGGAGCATTCAACTCAGTCAAGGTTTCCAAAGTGTCCTGATTGATATACTCCTGAATGATTGCTTCGGCATCGTGGCGTTTTGGATCGTATTCAATTACCACCTCTTCAACGTATAAAGACAAGTCGCAATAGTTCTTTGCACGTTCTATGTGTTGCTTGGTTATGTCACTTGCTTTTATTCTTATTGTGGCTTGACCTACTCGGTATTCTATTTCCGTGTTTTCAAAGCCTTTTTTCGGTCTTAACATAATCTTCTATATATTTAATTAATTCTCTTTTGTAAATCCACGCTGAAGTCCTGTCAATCTGAAAGTGTTCAGCCAAATCACCAGACGATTGAATGCCTCTTTCATAGTATACTTCATATAGTATTTGTAATAAGCGAGGCAATTTGTTTTTAATGTCTTTGAGTTGCTCTTTAGCATCAAACCAGCTTTCAACGTCAAATGAACTTTTTACATCGGGGCTTTTCTCGTCTCCTACTATAACAGACTCTTTTCTCAAGGTCTTTGAATTGTAAAATGACAGTTCCGTGTTTATGTAGTTAATTACCCAAATAGGAATATCAGATTCCTGTTTCAAGTCTTTACGATCAATAACATAAAGATACGCATTAGCTACCAAGGAATGCGGGTCAATGTTCCTACCGAAATAACTTATCTTCTTTTCGGTTACTTGCAAAAGCAAGTCGTAATTCTCGGAAAAGAATTTATCTATTTTGGCTTTCATACCATTCAATAAACGTCTTAGCATATATTCTGCGCCTTACTTCCGTACACATACAATAGTCTACCCGTTCGCCTGAGTACTTGTTGTAAATGTCACGGGCTTTTAATACCGTTCTTTTCACTACGAATCCGTCTTTGAATTGCTC
>JACCDP010524411.1_pt1 | contig 10376 bp, 11 predicted proteins | sample 7445841 | NCBI WGS metagenome assembly JACCDP01 (sample SAMN15323441, study PRJNA562643) | freshwater metagenome | isolation source: river surface water | place: USA:Blue River Watershed | collected 2017-08-17
GAAACCTTTATTAAATCTCAGAAAGCTTTCTTGTTTTTTAGAGTTTTTAAATATTTACCAAACTCTATAAGAAGTATAATAAAAAAAATATTTAAAATCTTTGGAAATGATTTAACAAAAAAAACCCCATTAATGGTTTCTGCAAAATCATTACAAGCCACTGGTGTTAGAGTTGACTTTAATGAACTTGTGGAAATTGAAAAAAAAGTAATTTCTTTTTATAAGCATGAAAAAAATTTCGATTTATCATTTAACGTTTTATAATGTCAAATATTCTTATTATTGGTGCTGGACAAATTGGTTTTCGGTATCTAGAGGGACTTTCAAAAGCAAAGTTAGACTTAGATATTACAGTAGTTGATACATCAGAGTTATCTTTAAGATCAGTAAAGGAACATTGGCTTCAAGTAGGTGCGATCCGACCTCATCAAAAGATTCGATGGTGTCAAACTTTACCTAAAGAAATAGATAATGTTGATTTAGCTATTATTGCAACTTGCTCGAAAGGCCGAGCAACATTAATCAATGAAATTGCCCAAGTTGTTAGCGTACGTTACTGGATATTGGAAAAAGTTTTAGCTCAATCTAAACAAGAACTAGATCTTATTGAAAACGCAACGACTAATGCAAAAGGCATATGGGTTAATACTCCTAGAAGGTTAATGGCGTGGCACCAGCAATTAAAATTTAAATTTTGCAACCAAGGATCTTTAAAAGTAAAAAAAATTGGTGGCTTATGGGGTTTGGCTTGCAACTCAATACATTTTATTGACCTTATTTCATGGTGGACAGGAGAATCTTTGTTATCAATAGATACAAGTAAACTTGATAAAATTTGGATGGAAAGCAAAAGACGAGGGTATTTTGAGGTTGCTGGCGAGATATTTGCAAAATTTTCTGGTGGGACGGAACTATTACTAAAATCTAATCCTAACTTAGTAGAAGACACTATTCATATCGAACTGCAAAATAAGAATATCTGGGTAATTGATGAAGGTAAAGGTATTGCATTTGAATCTAAAGAAGATATTTTAAATGGAAGGCTTGAACTTCAAAGTGATATGACAGGACCTATGGTCATAAAAATTCTTACAAAAGGAACTTGTGAATTACCAACTTTAAAAAAATCTTTAGATCAGCATGCAATTTTTTTGGATGCAATGCTACAACATTGGAATCGCTCAAATAAATGCAATGACAAAGCGGTACCTATCACATGAATATACCATCGCTGTGGCTTGTTGGAGCCAGTAATATAGCCCGGGAGTATGCAAGTGTTTTAAAAGCTTTAAAAAAGCCTTTTGAGGTAATTAGCCGTGGCGAAAGTTCAGCGTTTTCATTTAAAAAAGCAACAGGCCATACAGTGAGAATAGGGGGATTGAAAAAAAATTTAAAACAAAATACTGCGCCGCAAATTGCTATTGTGGCAGTAGGAGTTGATCAGTTAGCAAACGTAACTGAAGATTTAATTCGCTCAGGTACAAAACGTATTCTTTTGGAAAAACCAGGAGCTCTTAATCTTAAAGAAATTAATTTACTTAATCGATTAGCGATCGAGAAAAAGACAGAAATCTTTATTGCTTATAACAGACGTTTTTACAATTCAGTCCAGCAGATGAAAAAGTATATCGATGATGACGGAGGAGCTTTGAGTATTAATTTTGAATTTACTGAATGGGCATATACGATAAAAATTTTGCAAAAAAACATCTCTGTTAAAAAGCATTGGCTGATTGGAAATTCTTCGCATGTTATTGATTTAGCTTTTCATTTATGTGGCAAACCAAAGGATTGGAAATGTTGGCATCTTGGTGGATTAGATTGGCATCCTGCCTCCGCTCGTTTTTGTGGATCTGGTATTACTGATAAAGGAGTTATGTTTTCTTATCTTTCAGATTGGCAAGCACCAGGGCGTTGGGGCTTAGAATTAATGACTACTAAGCGTCGTTTTATTCTCAGACCTATGGAGCAATTACAAATAGTTAAGTTAGGAAGTACTTTGGTCAATTCAATAAATTTAAAAAATAAAATTGATAAAAAATTCAAACCTGGACTTTTTAATCAAACCAAAAAATTTTTAGAGGGAAAAAATTCTTTACTTTGCTCTTTGTCAGAGCAGGTTGAAAATATTAAAATTTACTATAAAATGGCTGGCTATAGATGACAAAATTAAAGTATTCTCTGATATTTGGTGATTTATATGTCCGTAAATATTGCTTGGATAATTACTATGGTAAAAATTTTTTTCAAAAAGATAAAAAAAAATGAGTTTACTTGCTCTAATTCCTGCGCGTGGTGGATCTAAAGGAATTTTAAGAAAAAATATTAAAACATTATTTGATAAGCCGCTGATTAATTGGACTATAAATGCAGCAAAGCAAGCTAAATGTATTGACCGCATTATAGTTAGTACAGATGATTTGGAAATTGCAGAGATTGCAAAAAAATGTGGTGCTGAAGTTCCATTTCTTAGACCGAGCGAACTAGCTACGGATGAAACTCCAGGTATTGAGCCAGCCTTACATGCTATTGAAAAGGTACCTGGATTTGATTGGTTGATATTACTCCAGCCCACATCACCTCTGCGAACTGCTTCAGATATTGATGGTATTTTTAATTTCTGCCAAAAAAATTTAGCTTCTTCTGCAGTATCAGTTTCTGAAGTTAGTAAGCATCCTTATTTAATGTATCAAATGGATAAGTCCCTAAATTTACAACCATTAATTTCTAATCGTCCAGAAATTACACGTCGTCAAGATTTTCCAAATGTTTATAGTTTGAATGGCGCTTTATATCTTGCGAGAGTAGATTGGCTTCTTAAACATAGATCTTTTATTGGTGTAGATACGCTTGGTTTTACTATGCCATTAGAAAGATCAATTGATTTAGATACAGCATTTGATTGGACTATGGCAGAACAAATTTTAAAAATGAATAATTATGGAAGCTGAATTCTCGATACTAGGTCGTAAAATTGGAATCAAGCATCCACCGTTAGTGATTGCTGAAATTGGCATTAATCACGAAGGTAATTTAGATTTAGCAATACAAATGGCGGACGCAGCTATTAATTCAGGAGCTGAAATTATTAAGCACCAAACTCATATAATTGATGATGAAATGTCGGATGAAGCTAAGGCGTTAATTCCTGGTAATACAACAGTTTCCATTTATGAGGTAATGAAAAGATGCGCACTAAACGAAAGCGATGAAAAAAAACTCATGGATTATATTATTCAGCGAGGTGCAATCTTTATAAGCACTCCATTTTCCAGAGAAGCTGTAAATCGTTTGATGAAATTTGATATTCCAGCATACAAAATAGGTTCAGGAGAGTGTAATAACTACCCTTTAGTTAAGTATATAGCTAAAGCTGGTAAACCAGTAATATTGAGCACTGGAATGAATACGATAGAAAGTATCAAGCCGTCAGTTGATATATTGCGAAAAGCAAGAATTCCGTTTGCTCTTCTCCATTGTACAAATGTTTATCCAACTCCTCCTAAATTAGTTCGACTTGGAGCTATGACAGAATTAAAAAAAATTTTTCCGGATGCGGTTATTGGTCTATCTGATCATACAACTAATAATTATGCTTGTTATGGTGCAGTTGCTCTTGGCGCCTCTATTCTCGAACGCCATTTTACTGATAAAATGAACCGTCCAGGACCAGACATTCCTTGCTCAATGGACCCTATGTCATTGCAGCAGTTAATTGAAGGATCCTATACTATTTTCCTTGAGCGTGGTGGGCAAAAGAATGTGGTTGCTGAGGAAGCTAAGACAATGGCATTTGCATTTGCATCAGTCATTGCTGTCAAAGATATTATTAAAGGAGAACTTTTAACCGAAGAGAATTTATGGGTTCGTCGTCCTGGAGGAGGAGACTACTCAGCAGCTGAATATGAGTCTTTGATTGGAAGAATATCTAAAAATTTTATTCATAAAGGAATGCGCATTACTCGCGCAGATTTAGAAGAAACAAAATGAAAAAAATACTGCGAAAAATTCTTTTTTTAACAGGAACTAGAGCAGATTTTGGAAAACTTAAGCCTTTAATTCTAAAAATTCAAAAAGATTCAGCGTTTGAAGTTAGGGTATTTGTAACGGGTATGCATATGTTAGCGAAATATGGGGAGACTCATAAAGAGGTTGATAAGTCTGGAATAAAAAATATTTATAAGTTTATCAATCAAAATTATCTGGATCGTATGGATGTTATTTTAGCTAAAACAATATTAGGTTTTTCTGATTATGTTAAAGAAAATAATCCGGATATGATTATTGTGCATGGAGACCGAGTTGAAGCATTAGCTGCGGCAACAGTTGGATCTTTAAATAATATAAAAGTAGGGCATATAGAAGGTGGAGAAGTCTCTGGAACTGTCGACGAAGGTATTCGTCATGCAGTAACTAAATTAGTGAATTTTCACTTCGTTTCAAATAGTCAATCCTATCGTCGAGTTATGCATTTAGGAGAGCCAAAAAAAACAATTTTTAATATAGGTTCACCAGATATTGACGTAATGGAATCTAGCTTGTTGCCAAGTTTTAAAAAAGTTTGTCGTCGTTATAAAATAGTTTTTGATAGTTATGCAATATTATTATTTCATCCTGTTACGACGGAAATTGATTATTTAACTAAGCAAACCTCGATTCTTGTTAATTCATTATTAGAAAGCAAAAAAAATTTTATTGTTATTTATCCGAATAACGATCATGGCGCAGATAAGATTTTTTATGAATATAATAAATTTTTTAAAAACTCACGTTTTCGCATAATACCTTCAATGCGATTTGAATATTTTTTAACAATACTTAAAAATGCTGAATTTATTATTGGTAATTCAAGCGCTGGCATTAGAGAAGCACCTCACTTTGGTGTACCAACAGTTAATGTTGGTAATCGACAGCGCAATAGATCTAGTTGTCATTCTATAATAAATGTTGATTATGATTTTAATAAATTAATTTCAGCTATTAATAGAGTTAAAAATGTTAGAAAAAAACCCACGAAACTATTTGGGCTTGGAGGAAGTGCTCTAAAATTTTATAATATACTTAGAAATAACAATAGTATTTGGTCACAAAACACTCAAAAATATTTTAAAGACTATTTTTGAATATAATTTTAGATATCTTAAATATTTAATGGTTTTTTATAACATTTTTTAGTACTTTTTTATTTTTATTTTAACTTCAAATTTAATAAATTTATAAAACGTGGATCCAACAGAACAATATATTGCCCATCACAAGCAAATTTTTTCATTAAAAAACAAAATAAAAAAAATGCATTCTTCTAGACCGCAGCGTTTAGTAGGTTGGTCTTTTTTTAGATTAATCAAACATCATATTAAATCTGTCATTAGATGTGCTATATATTTTCCCGTTTCGATTTATCAAGGTAGAAAGTTTTTAAGTAAAACATGGAATCTAAGAAGCTATGCTAAAAAAAGGCGTGCTTTAGTAATTGGTAATGGGCCTTCGCAGGGTTACATGAGTGCAAAAGAATTAGATGAATTTGTAAAACTAGGAGGAGATACATACTGTGTTAATTATTGGAATCAAAATAATAAATTATCCACTCATATTCCTACTTGGATGCTTTTTAGTGATCCCGATACTTTTAGTAAAAAATTTCCTAAATCAATTAGTTTGGTCGAATATTTAAAAAACAACGGTTCAATAAAGATTATTGTTCCAACTTCTCAAATTAAACTTATTCAAGAACTTGGATTAACAAATGAAATATATTGTTTTGTTGATCAAGAATTGAGTATTTGGAAGAATATTAATCCTCTTTTTCCAAGAGGCTACCTATCTATGACTATGTATAAAGCATTGGCATGGGCTGTCCATCTTGGTTATGAATCTATAGGAGTGATTGGCATGGACAATACTTATGCAAGGAATATTTATAATGACAAAGATAATCATGTTCAGCGTTTAGATAATGTTAGCGGAATTGACGATTGTCTTATAGATCTTTCGTCATATTATTTTAATGTAGCCTCAAACATTGATGATGTAGTTAGACTTTTTTATCATTTAGAATATTTTCCAATAAAAAATATTGTGAATCTTGACTTGTATTCTTTAACTGATCGATTTAAAAAAATAAATAAAGATGATTTTTTTAAAGACATAAGAACTAACAGTTAAAGATGTTCTTTCAAACTTATGTTACTGATTCTTTTAACATCTTTTGCATTAAAAAAAAATTTACATTGCTTGTTTAATTTTGATGTATTTTAAAATAAAAGAATTTTATTGTTTGTTTAAAAAAATTAAAAAAAAATCTATAACAAATTAATATCTTGCTCACTAATTCCTCAATATTAATGCTACATCGTATTGGATTACGAAATGCCCATAAAATTTCTGCTAATCAAGATATGATTATTGAACCAAATGAATTATCAAAGTTTATTAAAGTTACAAAAAAAAGAGGATGGTTTTTTATTTCTATAGATGAGTTGATTGATGAGATTAAGTTTGGCAGGATTCCTAAAAAAACTATAGTTCTTACATTTGATGATGGATATCGAGATAATTATTCAGAGGCTTTTCCTTTGTTAAAAACACACGATTGTCCATTTTGTATTTATGTCACAACAGGCTTCATAGAAAAAAATATAATGCCTTGGTGGTATAAGCTTGAAAATGTTCTTTCGAATTATGAAGAAATTAAAACACCCAATTCTTCATATTATCTTACTAGGACAATTAAAGAGAAAAATTCTTCTTTTTTAAAAATAAGAAAAAGCTTAATGGCCAATTATGAATCGTTTACTATTTTTAATAATTGGCTTGATCAGTTCTTTAAGCATAACCAGAATAAAAGTGATGAAAGATTATTTATGAATTGGGATGAAATTCGCGATTTATCAAAATCTAAGCTCGTGACTATCGGTGCGCATACAGATACTCATCCGGTTTTATCTCATCTTGATGATCAAACTGCTATCAAAGAAATAAAGCTTTCAAGAGATGTTTTGCAGTCCAGAATTAATAGAGAAATTAGGCATTTTGCTTATCCATTTGGAGAATTTGAAGATATTTCCTCTCGAGACGTTCGTATCGCAAAGCAAATTGGCTTTACCAGTGCAGTTACAGCACGAAATGATTTTTTAAGAAATGAAAAGGAAAAAGATTTATTTATTCTTCCAAGAGTTTTTTATGATTTCAGATTTAATCTTAATAGAATTCAATTGAAGTTTTTTGCACGTCAAATTTATAAAAATATAAAAAATTTTTTTAAAAATGATTAATATATTAAGAAAAATAAAATTTTTAGTATTTTTGTTAAAAAATAGTCTAAAACGATTTTTTTATCGATCATACTCTTCATGGCTAAATATGAACAAACCTTTTTCTAAAGTATTTGGGTTTGATCGTGGTTGTCCAATCGATCGAAAATTTATTGATGATTTTTTATTATACAATTCAAAGATTATAAAAGGTTCTCTTTTAGAAATAGGAGACGATCAATACACAATTAAATACGGAAGTGATTTGCAGCGCGTAGTCGTTTTGGCGGGCAAAGGAAGTAGAAAAGAGTCCATATCCTTCGCTGGAGATCTCACAAATCCTAATAGTTTGCTATGCCTCGGTCGCTTTGATTGTGTAATTGCCACCAATGTGTTGAATTTTATTTTTGATTTTGACTCGGCTGTTCATGGTCTTTCTACTTTAGTTAATACTAAATCTGGAACTGTTTTAGCAACTGTAGCTGGAGGGGTTTCCCAAGTTTCTCGTTATGATTATGAAAGATGGGGTGACTATTGGCGTTTTAGTGATATGTCAATTCGAAAGATTTTTAAAAAATATTTTAACAATGTTGAGGTTCAGACATTTGGTAATGCCCCATTAGCAGCAGCTTTTATTATGGGTTTAGCAAAAGAGGAAATACCATCTCATCTTTTTAAGATCAATGATCCTGATTACCAAATATTAATTACGATTAAAGCTAGTTTACCAAAATTATAATTATTTTTTTGTTAAAATCGTAATTTTAAATTAACAAGAGATAATTAAAGTTACATCAAAAATCAGAAAAAATAATTTTTTTTATAGCACCAATACCACTAACGGAAAGGTGCAAGGTATCAGTAAACATATTGCAATTTTTAAAAAATTCTTTGTCTAACAGAGTATTAAATTTAATCAAATTTTTGAGATTTTTTTCCAAAAAATTTTTTTCCATACTCAGGGCTAGATTCGAATTTTGATAAACAGGAGCAATAAAAAAAAAGATTTTTGTTTTGTTGTCAGAGTATTTATTTACTAATTCTGTTGATATCTTGTACATTTTTTTTTCTGAATTTTTACTAAAAAAATGTTTCATTAAATCTGACTCTTTTGGATCAGCGCAAGTCGCTTGTGACATTTTATAATTATTTGTCCATAATTGATCTTTTTCTGGAAATTTATAATAGTAAAGAAGTCTATAAAATAGTTCATTATTTATTTTAGAAATTGGAACAAGTTTTTCAAAAAAAATTTGTCGTTTACACGACTTTTGAATACCGTTTTTTCCAAAATAAAATTTAAAGTCATAAAAAATTGTATATAAACATTGAACAGAATCATCAGTGAGTGAAGTAAGCTCAATGTATATATTTTTTTGTTTTTTATTCTTTACTTTTATAGCCTTGATAATATTTTCAACTTCGAACGCCGTCATTGAATTATGAGATAAATTTAAAATATTTATTGAAGTTTTAAAATTTGATGAATTGAATGGAACTGATCTGGAATTTCCAATAAAAAAAATTGAACTATCATCTATATTCTGTGAACCATATATTTTAGCTAATCTGTGATTAGAATTTTTTATTATATAATTAACAACTAATGAGCTAATAAAAATTAAAAAAAAGCCAAAAAATACCCCAAAAAATAACTTTTTAAAATTGAAAATATATAAAAGAAGTTTCATTAAAATTACCAAAAGAGATTATTAAAGATAATAGCATTATTAATATAAATCCATATAAAAAATAATCATTTCTCATTAAAATAAAATTTTTTTTATTAATTAAAACTTCAACAGAGAATAAAATTAATATCAGCAAAATATTCCTTGCCACATAAAATTTTTCAACTATTTGAGAAAAAATAAAAACATCTTTGAGATTTAAGGTTTTAAAAAAAAGAATTAAACTTTCAAAAGTTGGTAACCCAAAAGGAATAAAAATTGCTGTTACCAATATAAATACATATAATCTTTTTAAAATTTTAATTTTTATGTCTATTTTTAAATAAAATTTATTAATTTTCTCAAGACACAAAAATATGCCATGTAGGACCCCCCAAATAATAAAGTTGAAAGACGCTCCGTGCCACAATCCTCCAAGAAACATTACTATTAAAATGTTTCTGCAATTAATAATTAAACCAAATTTAGAGCCACCCAATGGTATGTATAAATAGTCTCTTAAAAATTTAGATAAAGATATATGCCATCTTCTCCAAAATTCTGTTAAATTGACAGAAAGGAAAGGATTGTTAAAATTTGCCGGTATATTAAGACCAATCATTTTTGCTATTCCAATAGCTATAAGTGAATACCCCGCAAAATCAGAGTAAATTAAAAAAGAGTAGAAGAAGGATCCTATTAATAATGTTGCAGAATTTATTTCTGTTATATGACCAAAAACATTTCCTACATAGATATTAAGATTATTAGATACGCACAATTTTAAAAAATAACCCCACAAAATTAAAATTGAAGCAGTTCTCAAATTATTATAATTAAAAAAAATACCTTTGTTGACTTGTGGAATAAAAGATGAAGGTCGGACTAAGGGTCCTGCAATTAAATGTGGAAAAAAAAGATAAAATACTAAAAAATTTTTTAGACTAATATTAGATAATTTATTTTTAAAAATATCAACAACATACATTATAGACTGAAATGTATAGAATGAAATTCCAATAGGAAGAATAATTTTTGTTAAAATTGTATTTTGTATTTTAATTTTAAATACGTCGTTAATAAAAAAATTAAAGTATTTAAATATGAATAAAATTACTAAAGGTAAAATAATGCCTACTAACAAATATTTTTTTTTATGCACCAAGGTTGATTGAATATAATGTCCGATTAACCAAGCAAACAATCCTTGAATGATTAATAAAATGCAAAAATAAATATTCCAGTATGCATAAAAGAAAATAGAAAAAAAAATAGTTATAACTTTCCAGTAATTAGTAAGAGAGTATACTGAAAAAATATAAATAAAAAAAAAAATTACGAAAGGAATAGAATTAAATAACATAGTTGATGATAGTAAAGATTTTTGTCAAATCTTAAATATTATATATATTATATATATTATATAATTGAATAATAGATTTTAACAGAATTA
>JACCDP011314339.1_pt1 | contig 10375 bp, 14 predicted proteins | sample 7445841 | NCBI WGS metagenome assembly JACCDP01 (sample SAMN15323441, study PRJNA562643) | freshwater metagenome | isolation source: river surface water | place: USA:Blue River Watershed | collected 2017-08-17
GGGTTATTTTGATGATGATAATGGTTTATTTCTAGAATGTAATGGTGGAACTATTAATTTAGTTAGAAGAAGTAAAACTACTGGCACCGCTCAAGACGACACGATGCCTCAATCTTCTTGGAATCTTGATAAAATGGATGGAACTGGAATTAGCGGAATTACTTTAGATTTTACTAAGACTCAAATTTTCATGATAGATTTTGAGTGGCTTGGTGTTGGAAGAGTTAGATTTGGTTTTAATGTAGATGGAATTACTCATTATGTTCATGAGTTGTCTGCTGCTAATACGTTGACAACTGTTTATATGTCTAGCCCGAATCTTCCATTAAGATATCAAATTATCAATGATGGAACTGGAATAGCTTCTTCTATAAACTGCATTTGTTCTGCTGTTATTAGCGAAGGCGGAAGAGAGGAAGTAGCTACTAATTCATATATATCTACAGGCTCGACTTCTGTTTCGGCTGTCAATGGACAAAATAATCCAATAGTAGCACTTAAATTAAAAACAGGCTACAAAGGATGCACGATTGACGTTCTTGATATTAGTATGCTTGTAACAAGTCAAGATAATTATGAATGGAATTTAGTGCTAAATCCAGTTACTAGTTCTACTCTTTCTTATACTGACGTTTCTAACTCTTCAATTCAAAAAGCAGTTGGAGCTTCTGGAATTTCTGTAACTGGTGGATTTGTTATAGCTGGAGGATATGGAAATACTAAATCTGAAATTGCTGGAGATCAATTTAAAGGTTTGTTAAAATTAGGAGCTTCAATTACAGGAAGAATGGATACTTTGGTTCTTTGCGCTCGTCCATTAGGTAATTCTCCAGCAGTCACTTATGCTGCTCTAAATTTTAGAGAATTTAATTAATCAAGAGTCTTTAATTAGAGTGTGTAATAATAGGCATGAAGTATCGTTTTTTTATTTTATGCCTGTTCCTGTTGACTAGCTGTGTTTCGCCTCCAAAACCTGCAAATCCAGTTACTACATCTCAAGATTCCGCAGCAAAAGCAGAAGCAAAGATAGATAAAACTTTAGAAAAGATAGATAAAAATACTAAAGGCAAGCAAATTCAAACATCTGCTTTAGCTACTGGTATTCAGCATTCTTTACAGCAGGTCACAAATCCCCCTGTTCAAGTAGATACAGCAAAGTCTTTAAACGAAAGAGTCATTTCTATCGTAGGTTCTCCTCATGTTGATGAAATAGCAAGAATTAAAGCTACTGTTGATTTATTAAATTCAGCAGTAGAAGAAGAGCGTAAGAAAGGTCAACAACTATTATCTCAGCGCGACGAAATAATCAATAAATTACAGAAAGAAAAAACAGAGTTAAATGAAAAATATGACGATCAACTCTGGGAATTAAATGACAAAAATAAAGAATTCGCAAAACAAGCAGATAACGCAAAAGCTACTCTTGATTCAATGAGCGGGATGTTTGGTTTAAATGCAGTAATTTGGGGGTTTAAGAAGTTTTTCATGAGCGCAATGACAATTATTATTGTTTTTGGGGTTATTTTTCTTGTGCTGAGAGTCCTTGCTATGGTAAATCCAGTTGCTGCCGCTGCATTTTCTATCTTTGATATGATTGGGTCTGCATTTGTTAGTTTAATAAAATTCTTGACCCCTAAAGCTTTTGATATTGCAAAATTTACCCACAAAGATAACGTTGACGAATATAAAGCTCCTTTAGTTAAAATTGTTGATGTCATTCAAGAATTTAAAGTCAAGCAAAAAGAAATGCCAGACAAGGTTTATTCTTTGAATCAAATTTTAGATAAGTTTGACAAAGATTTAGACAAGCCAGAAAAAGATCTCATAGATGAACTTTTGAAAGAATTAAAATGGATCAAATAAAAGTTGACAACTCCTAATTTTGCCCGATAATATTCCAAATATATGGACAATTCATTAAAACTCGTTCAACAGCTTATAGAAGCTAGTTATGAGAAAGATCGTCAAGATAAGATTGCTGATTCTTCTAAGGTTGGAGAATCTTTCTTTACTCATTATTTGAAGGTTCTTAAGAATTGCATGGAAGAAGAGTATGCAAAAATCAAAGAGCAAAAAAATTAACAATGAATATTCCCGAGCTTGGGACGATCTATACAAAGATCTACCCAAGTGGAAGAAAGATATCATTGACATGGCAAAAGAATCTAAGAAAGAGGATTCGTTTTACGTCGAGTTCATAAAAGAAGTTATTAGAAAAGCCGAAAAGTAATTCTCTTGTGAAAAAATCTCATTTAGATAAGTGCGTAAATCTTACAAAAGCTTTGCGAGAGACGGACTCTAAACTAAGATGTCAACATTTTTCATTCATATTCCATAAGAATAGAATAATTACAATTGGCAAAAATTCTAATAAAAGTAATCCAACCAATCAAAAAAATCCTAAGACCGGCTTAAATGGCGAATTAGTAAAGGATAAATATACCTGCTCTGAGCTTAATGCTTTTATCAAGTTTAAGAATCTAACTAATATTGACTTTACTAAAATTAATCTTGTTACCACTAGGATTGACAGAAACGGCAAGATCAGAAGCTCTAAGCCTTGTACTTCCTGCCAAAATTTAATTAAATTTCTAAATCCAAAGAAAATATTTTACTCCGTTGATTCAAATGGAGACAATAAGTTCGAAGAGTATGTTCAACCTTGATAATTTAACCTGCTTAAAATTAAATAAAAATTGGATGGGTATTGGAACTGAAGGCATTGAAACTGCCATTAGTAAGATATTCAAGGGTACATATCTTGCGATGGATATTGATTATCCTTTAGTAGATGGTGAATATGATTTTGAAAACCCAGACTATAGACCAGTTTCATGGGAAATTTGGGAGACTCTGCCAGTGCGGTCTTTCGATTATTCGATCTCCTCTCCTTATCAGACCTTTCGTATTCCCACGGTCGTTATCAGTAAAAACTTCTCAAAAGTTCCAATCTACCATACTAAGTTAACCAAAAAAGCCATCCTTGAAAGAGACAACTGGACCTGCCAGTACACAGGCCGAAGATTGTCAAAGGAGGAAGCAAATATAGACCACTTAATTCCTGTCTCAAGAAACGGCAAAAACACTTGGGAGAATATGGTGGCTTGCGATATTAAAATTAATAGTTTAAAATCTAATAAAACTCTTGAAGAGTTTGGAATGCCGTTAATTAAAAAACCCAAGAAACCCAATTCTCACCCATTTATTATTAATGTAGAAAAAAAGCACAGAGACTGGCAATGGTTTCTTTACTAATATGTTACAAAAGATCCAACAATCAATCCAAGAAGCTCAAGGCAGAGGATACAAGGTGGGCGAGCATTTTAATGCTATAATCATTCCTTCTAATCTTCTTGACGAATTTGAGAAAGAATTAAACTCTCATTTGAGTACATCAACTACTGAATCGAAGAATATGGTTTTTGGTTTGGAGGTACTGGTCTGCGGGAAAAACGAGCAGATCAGATTCGGAAAGATTTTCTAAACTCCCCTCTTGACCTTTTCAAAAGCTTAGTTTAGTCTGTCTGCCGATGAGTGAACTCTTGAAGACCAGAGGCCGTCCTACGGGAGGCAAAAACCTTGTATTCGTTAGCATTTCGCAGCTTCGTGAGAAGATGACCGATGCAGCGAGAATTCCAGTCAGCATCAAGTTCGCCAAGCAGGTGAACCTAGTCGATGAGGGCGAAAGCGTCCCTCAAACCACAAGTTCTTCTGTTCAGGAGAACCCTGCAAAGCCAGTCGTTTCTTTCTCAGTTTCAGAAGAATTTTAATATGAGCAATCGCTTTGATTCAATCATTGGTCAGGAAGCAGTTAAGAATAAGTTAGATTTTTATCTTGATATTTACGAGAAGAGTCAAATCTCTCCTAATTTTCTTTTTGTCGCTCCGCGAGGATCTGGCAAGACTACCATTGCAAAGCAATATGCTAGAAATCTTATCAAGGCAGATAAATCTAAGTGTAAGCCGCTTATTGAGATTAACTGTGCAACTATCGGTTCATCCGAGAGTTTCTTTAATGATGTCTATGTTCCTGCGATAGCCAATAAAGAAGTCACTGTGCTTTTTGATGAAGCCAGCGAATTGCCCAAAAGCCTCCAGATTAATTTCTTGAGTCTTTTTAATCCTAATCCTGCTAACAGGAACACTCTTAATCTTCCAGATTATTCTGTTGATTTTGATTTTGCTGTTCAGAGCTTCTTATTCTGCACAACTGAGCCTCAGTTGATTTTTCATGCTCTTCTTGATCGTCTTGAGAGAGTTGAACTTCAAGAGTATTCTCACGACGAACTTTCTCAAATAATCAAGAGAAGCGTAAATTGTGAATTTGATGAAGAATCTCTTTATGACATTTCTTCTTGCTTGAGGGGCAATGCTCGACAAGCCCAAGTCATGGCTAACAAGATTGATTCTTATCTAAAAACAAAAGAAGACAGGATCTTTACTAGTGATGACTGGCAGCTTCTAAAAGATAAGCTTAGTATCTTGCCTCTGGGACTCAATCAAATTGAATTGAGAATCTTGCAAACTCTGCAAATAAAACCAGAAATGACACTCACTAATCTTTCTGCGATTATTGGAATGACTCGTTCCAGCTTGCAAAAGGATTTTGAAACTTGGTTATTAAAAAATAATCTGATACAAATTGCAGAAAAGGGTAGAATGCTTACAGGTAAAGGTCAAGAGTACCTGAAGCGTTATGAAGAAAAAGAACAAGAATCAAATCAACCTTTTTGATTTTTGCAAAGTATTAGACACTGACTACGCTGAGTACGGTGGGAAAATAACAAGAGCAGATATTAATTATCATTATCTTGATTGTAGTGCTGGCTGCAAGCATTTTATTCCCCTGTATGATAAAGCAAATAGAGATTTAAATTTAGATTATGGAGTCTGCACTAATCTCCGCAGCAAGAGGTGTGGACTCCTTACTTTTGAGCATCAAGCTGGCTTTGGGTGTTTTGAAGTTGAGGGGTACGAATAAAATTTTGATAAATTCTGATAGCTCGTCTAGAATAAGGTGTTATGAAAAGAATTCTAACATTATTGTCGTTGGTCGTCTCACTATTCGCAACTAAGGCTTTAGCCGAAAATGTAAAAGCGAGTACAGAGGCTGGCTATACCACTCACTACATGGTAAATGGTGTCGCTCGTACCGAAGGTCAGGCTTTTGGTGCGGTTAATATTGGCGCAACTTATTTTGGAGTTGACGCTTATCTTGGTGCAACTATTATTCCGGTTTCATCTGCCCTTGATGAATCTCACTGGACTGCTGGCGTAGGAAAGGGATTTAAGATCGTTGAAGGTGTGACCCTTCGTTTGGATGGGCAAGCTTTTCGCCACCAGACCGCAATTCCGGGTGCGCCAAATTCAACGGAAGTAGCGGGTATTGTCGCTCTTGAGAATATTGTTGCTACTCCTTATCTTAAGGGTACTCATGATCTAGATCTTGATCAGACTGGCTATGTTGTTGGCTTGAAGCGTCCTACTGATGTATTTGGTTGGTTTACTATTACTCCTCTCGTTGAGTATGGTAAGTTCACTGATTATGATTTCAAGACGGCGAAGCTAACTGTTTCAAAGCTCCTATTTAATCATCTTGAGCCTTTTGCTGAAGTTGGCTATTATGATAACAACTTCGGTGTAAGCAAGTATAATTTTGCAATCAAGGAGTTGAATGATTCTGTGGTTGCAGTTGGTGGACTTAGGTGGAACTTCTAAAATGGGGATAAAGGTTTGCGGTGATCCTTAAAACCGCTCCTTGCGGGAATGATGTAATGGTAGCCTGAAACTCTTCCACAGTTTATGTGCCAGTTCGATTCTGGTTTCCCGCTCCAATTTTTATGATACAAAAAATAAACGCCTTCCTATTTCGAGGCAAGATAGACGAAATAAACTCTAGAATTTGCGTCTGCCTTCGAAAAGATGGCGCATGGGATGAAAGCTCTACGTTTTACATCTCTGGTGAATTTAAAGATGCTGAAGATAATTTGACTTATAAGCATTTTAATGTAATGTTCGCAAATTACACTGAAGATGCAGAAGGAAATTTCACGATAGAGCAGTTTAATTCCTTGACTTTGGAGGATGAATCCCAGACAGTAGAGGGACTTTACATCCAGAAAAAGTTTTTCTCGACGGTTGAAGACGGTTATCAGAAACTATTAAATACTAATAATTAATATGGCGCACTTAATCAAAGTTCACTTGCTTGACCTTACTCATGATAATGGCAAGGATTATATTCCTTCGCTTATTAACTTGGACGATGTAGTCTCTGTTGAGCCAAGCAAGGTCCATAGCATAATCTATACCAAGAACAACACTCAGGGTATAAAAGTCAAAGAAAGCCTCGACCAGATCCTCAACCTGTCGAAGAAATAAATTTTCGAAAAATCCCTTGCGCTCCGCTTTGACCTCGCCTAAAGTGTCCCTGTCGGTAGGAACTCAACACTTGTAAATCATGCAAATTGCTCCGAAAAACGAGAATTCTGTGCTTCTGTCGGACAACTTCAAGTCCGTATCTTTCGGCATCAAGCAGGATGGGCTTGCCCATATCTTTGGTGTTCTCCGCAACCAACTGTACTCTGACAAGATCCTTGCGGTCATCAGAGAGTATTCTGCCAATGCCTTGGACGCAAACGTCGAGGCTGGCAGCGACAAACCTATAGTCGTCACCGCTCCCAACTCTCTTGATCCAGTCTTCAAGGTAAGAGACTACGGCTCCGGTCTCAATGAAGATGAGATTCGTGACATTTACTCCAACTATGGAGAATCTACCAAGAGAAACTCTAATAAGTTAATTGGTCAGCTTGGGCTTGGCTCCAAGTCAGCTTTTGCTTATGGCGACAACTTTCTTATCAATTCTTTTGTGAATGGTAAGAAGGTTACCTACAATGCTTACATTGATCCTACCCAGATTGGCATGATCGCTAAGATGTATGAGGAGGATACTTGTGAGCCGAATGGAGTTGAGATTTGCGTTCCTGTCAAGTCTAAAGACATCTCCTCTTTTCATTCAAAGATAAAAGAGTTCTTTAAGTATTGGAATCCGATTCCTGATGTTAGGGGTATCGAAGGTTTCCCTGCCGAAAACCCTGCTCCTGTTATTGAGGGTTCTAATTGGAAGTATTTTGTTAATAACAAAGGCATTACTTCTTCTCCTGTTATTGTGATGGGGAATGTTGCCTATCCTCTTGTGCCTAATGAGGTATCTCAGGAGTTTGTTGAAGCTTGCAATCAAAAGACTTTTTATGTTCCGATGTTGAATGGGTTTGTTTTCTATACTGATATTGGAACTCTTGAAGTCTCTGCTTCCAGAGAAGATCTTCAGTATACTGATTACACCAAGAAGAGCATTGGTAAAATATTTAAAGCTTTCAATGACGAACTTGTTTCAAGAGTCAATGATAAGATAAATTGTGCCAGCAACCTGCTTGAAGCCAAGAGAGTCTATAAGGACTTCTTTGGAGATCTTTTTGGTTGTTATAATGCGCTGAGTTTTCTTTCTAAAGAGTGTAATTGGAATGGGCATGAAGTAGACTCTCCTATTGTTGAATTTACCTTTTCTAAAGATGAATGTCTTCCTGATGGGAAAGAAGCCGCTTCTATTAGCTGCTATGCATCAACTCGTCGCTCTAGAAAATCAGTAGGTTTTTATTTGTCTAATCATATTTCGTCAAATGAAGAAACATTAAACGTTATTGATGACTGCGATGCGAAGAACCTCATAAAGAGGATGCGTCATAGCATCATAGACAAAAAGGCTTATAAAGAAATCAATGTAATAAAGGTTAATGACCAAGCTCTTTGGGAGAAGGCCCTTAAGACCAGAGGCATGGAAAACTATGCTTTTACCAAGCTTTCTGAGCTTGAATACCCAATCAATATTAATGAAAAGGTCTCAAAGCTGTCCTCTGGTTCTAGCCAGAAGAATGAAAAGCATACCAAAAAAGCTTTTATTCTAAACACTTCTATGACTAGTTATTCTTCAACTGCTTCAGACTATTGGGATGCGGCAGTTGTCGATATCAAAAACGATTCCGGTATTTGGATTCAAATCGATAGGTTTAAATACGAAGACCAATCGCTTCATTATTTTAATAAAAGCCTGTCTTCTTTTGTGTCTGCCTTGGGAATTACCAACTCTACGCCCAAGATCTACGGCTTCAAAGAAGCTCCAAAAGGTCTAGAAAAGAATGCTAATTTTGTAGAAGTCAAGAAGTGGGTTGTAGAAACCTCATTTAAGAAATTAGAAAATGACGGCACAATCAATGAATTCAACTGCTTCTTAAAACTATCTAACTTTGAACTTCCTTACTCTTATGTTTCATTGATGAAGTTTATGAAGTCTATTGAGCATCAAATTCCTGATGATTCAAAAGATTTAAAAAATCTTATCAAAGATTATGAAGAGGCGAGTAACATAATGAAGAATACATCATTTGCTCAGTTGAAGTCTGGTCTTGTTTATTTCAATTGCTATCAGACTTTCTTAGAAAAGCTTTCCTCGCAAGAGATCCATCCCTTTATTAAGAATATGGAGTCTTTTCTGGAAAGAAATCCTATGCTGAATTATGTAAATGATTCTTACTTTGGTTACATGAGAAAACCCGAATTCGAAAAATCTATCCTGTCCTACGTCAAGTAAAATTAATAATATGAACATCCCATACATCATAACAAACAACTCAATTACCGTTGTTGTCAATGGTAAAAGTTATACGCTGAATGACGGGCATCCTAATTATGCCGCCGTCAGACAAGCGGTCGTTGACCGTAAGTTCGATAAGATTGCAACTCTTGTCGATATCCCTGAAGCAGTGCGCCGATATACTTATGGTAGCATTGAAGTTGAAAACGGTGCTATCAAGTATGCTGGTCGCGTTGTTCATAATTATATTTGCGATAAGATCTTCTCTTTTATGAAGGAAGGTCTTCCATTTGAACCTCTGGTCGCATTTCTGGACAAGCTTATGAAGAATCCCTCCAAGAGGGCGGTCACTGAGCTTTATTCATTCCTTGAACACAAGGCTATGCCTATTACCCCTAATGGTAATTTTCTAGCCTATAAGTCTGTTAAATCTGATTGGACAGACCATCACACTGGTACTTTTAATAACAGTATCGGCAATACGCTTGAGATGGTTCGCAATGTTGTTTGCGATGATGCAAACGTTGGTTGTTCAAGCGGATTCCATGCAGGATCTTTGGAATACGCTTCTTCATTTGGAAACAGAAATAGCCATCTCTTGATTGTAGAGATTAATCCTTCTGATGTTGTTAGTGTCCCTAAAGACTCTGATTGTCAAAAGCTGCGAACCTGCAAGTACAAGGTTATTGCAGAATACACTCAGAAGCTTCCTGACAATTATACTGAACAGTATAGTCCAAAAGAAGAGTTTGATAATTATACTGATCCTTGCTACTGTGATCAGTGTCCCGCAGAAAATGAAAATGAAGACGACTCTGTGCCGATGTCTTTTCATAATGTCAGAGACGAACTGGGACGCTTTACTAAGAAAGTGAAAGTATCTTAATGGTTATAGCAGTTTTGCTGCTAATAATGTTCTTAGGATACGTCTCTCAAAGAGAAAAACTGAAGTGAATAAAGGTAGTGGGGCTAAAATCCTGCTACCTTTTTTCTTTTTTAAGATACAATAAGTTGTGGAATCTGTTAATTATAAAAATGTACTATGCATTGGTCCCTCTGGCAATTCGGGGAGAGCAATTGCTTGCAAGAGCTTTATCTATAATTTACTAATTCAAAAGATAAACGTTTCATGGAAGCCTATTAAAATTGACGGCACTACGGAAGGTGATTCCGAGCTAGATTCTAAAGTAGTTAGAGTTAGAAATGCTCTACTTAAATATTCAGAAGTTGTCCTATGCTCTCAACCTAAGAACTGGAACACTTTAATAGACTCTCACAAAATACAAGAAGATAAAAAAATCATAGGTAAATTTTTATCAGATATAGATAAAATTGATGATGAAAACATATCTTTTATAAACGAAAGCAGAGTCCATATCTTATCTGTTTTAAACGAAGAAGCCTACAAAGCTTTAAAAGATAAAGTAAATAAAACCATAGTCATAGAAAAACTTTCTTATGTAATAGACAAAAGGAGCGTAGACTATAAAGCTTTTGATAATAATGAGGTAACACTTGGAGATGGATGGCACGATACAGAGATATTCGATAATAAAGTATTTCGATGGACTAAGCCATGTTTTTCTCTTATATTTAGAAAAGAAATCCCTTATACGCAAATACGTTTAGAACTAATAAATGAATTCAATGATAAAACAATACTAATTTCGGCAAGACAGAAGAATGGTCTTACAAAACAAATCATTAATAATAAATATGAAACTA
>JACCDP010535881.1_pt1 | contig 10374 bp, 13 predicted proteins | sample 7445841 | NCBI WGS metagenome assembly JACCDP01 (sample SAMN15323441, study PRJNA562643) | freshwater metagenome | isolation source: river surface water | place: USA:Blue River Watershed | collected 2017-08-17
CTTCTACTGAATAATTATGACTGTCTTTGAACATATCACGGTATTTTTCAGCATTTTCTTTTTTTAAATAGATCTTCTCAATTATCAAATCATTTCCTCTATATGAGGTGATTAGATATAACTTAATTTTCGGCGGTTCAACTGTCATAGCAGTCAATAGAATTGCTGCGAGACTACCCAACATAATTTTATTAAAACGGCTCATAATTACTTAGTTTAGCTTGACAACGTTCCAATTTGTTTTTGTATCTCTGAATTGTGATAAAATCCTCATCCATATGATCATTAGCTTTTACAATTTCACGACCAAATCGTTCCACTTCGTCACATAGATAACGAATATCTTCACACAACTTGGGATCAAGTGTAGTGTTACAATTCTTTTGTGTAAATTCTCGTAGTCTATCAATTACTATTTTGTTAGTCTTCATTGGTTCTATAAATTACCTTATCAACAGTAATTCCTTTTTTATGTGACTTGGGACCATACATAGCCCCATACTGATTCTTACTGTTAATGTAAGCCATTAAATCCGCTTTAATGGTATCTACATCTACCTCATCAAAATTTGGTGGTAGATTAATTGTTAAATAATATTTTGGTTTATTCATAAATTTCATGTTTTTTACGGTGCAGATACCCTGGTGAATTGATGATATTTACCTTTCTTATGATCTTCCAGACTATACTGTTCTTTCTTTAACCATAGATCAAAATTTGACCAAGGAGAAGGACAAATTGGATATTTAGCACACACTGGCACAAGACCATAGTATTTATATTCTAAATCGTCATATGGATAAAAAACATCTGAATTTGGATTCGATACCGCAGTCTTAATAATCTCAACTATTTTGTGGTCAATTTGACTATTTTCAGAATGGTCCCCATCCACCAAGTTCCAATGTAAATCTTCCAATGTTTCTACATCGGAATGAAGCACTGGTTCTGGTTTTTCAGCAGTGTCAATCCATTTAAGATTTCTCAATGGAAAATAACCATCGCAATTATGACAATGACACAATAAATTTAACTTTTGTTCATTAGTAAGCGGTTTAACTTCTGGTTCAACATAATTTTTGTCAAGCATCCGATCAAAAGATTTTTTAATCCCAACTTCTTTAATCGACTTTTCCATGTTGACTTCAGAAGCGTACTTTCTATCAAACGCACAAGTAAGTTCTTCGTCAGTCAGTTTGTCAACATGATAACTCAAAAAATACTCTTGACACTTATTTAAGAAAATATTTTCTGGAATATCTTTGACCACCAATGATTCAAGCTTCTCAATATACTCTTGATCCTCTTTTGATCTCGGAATCAATAACTTATGTTTTTCTTGTTGTTCAACAATCTCTTGAAGAGTCAATTGTTTATTATAATCACTATTGATGTATGGCTGAGTCAAATAACTTACAGTATGCATACCTGTACCAATGTTATTTGCTTTTTTAATTTTTCTATTTTGTTTGCTCATAAATTTTTACCAGTGATGTATAATGTTTGCGATAATGAAAGCGCATGTAATAAAGTTTACCAGAACAATAATAAACCTCAAGAAAAAACTAGCAAGAGCATAGTTTACAGGTAATACAGGTACATCAGGCTTACATTCATCTGTATGACCTACACGATGGTCAATAGTTCTTGCTAATGTTAAGAAAAACTTATTGGTTGTCATCTTTTGTAATAATAAAAAATCCACTTATCATTAGAATTAATCCAATAATACACAATACGTAATACAATACATTATCATTCATATAATAAGAAATCGTACAATCTGTAGATCACCATCAGCATTCTTGGTTTCAAGAATTACGTCAGGGTGAGGACGATCACAGCTAAGATATACTTTAGCATTAGGAACTTCTAGTTCTTTAACCATCTTCTTTTCTACTGCATTTTTAAGCCAGTCAACAATATCTGATTTCTTTACGTTAGTCATATAATTTAATTACCCATCCAGTTGCTTACATTCTCAGGTCCATTTGGTGTTTGAATACCAACATACTTTACCTTGGTTAGATCCATAGGCATTTTAATTCGTTTCCAATCCCACAATGAAGGTAAATCTAATGATGGATCTGCACTTGTCCATTCAATGTCCAGTACAATCCTAGCCGATTTTGTTTTATTCATAAATTTATGATACAACAAAAATGGTTGATGTCAATATTTTTTTGACAATTTATTCTATGACAAACTATTTATTATTGTTATGGGAAGAAAAAAATTAAATAGAACAAAAGATGAACTACTTGAACAACAACGAAATCGTGCAAAAAAATATTATCAACGACACAAACAAAGACTCAATGAAAAGTCAATGCAGAAATATTGGGAAAATAAGCGGAATTTACAAAATAATAAACAAGATTGATAATAAATATTATGTAGGAAGTAGTAAAAATATCTACAAAAGATGGAGAAAACATAAATCCCTTCTTAGACACAATAAACATATAAATGACTATCTTCAAAACGCTTTCAATTTACACGGTGAAGCAAATTTTGAATTTGTTATAATAGAAAAATGTTTAGTTGAAAATTTAAAAGATGTAGAACAAAAGTATTTAGACATAGCAAAGTCTAATCAAAACAATAATTACAATTTAAATTTTGAATCATGTGGAGGTGATCACAGTATCCATAGTATTGAAAAAATTAGATTGGGTAGAATTAATTTTTTTAAAAATCCAAAAAATAGAAAGATTGCTAGTGATATTTCTAAAAAACAATGGGCTAATACTGAATTTAAAGAAACTAGACTTGGAAAAAATCATCCATTGTACAATTCAATGAAATATACATTTTATAATAGAAAAACAAATATTACAGAACATTGTACAATGAATGAGTTATACACAAAATATAATTTATTTAGAGGTAATGTTTGGGCTCTTTGTATGAAAAGAATTAAATCTGTAAAAAATTGGATTCTTATTCATAATCCCGAATAGCAATTGTATAAGGGAAACGGGGAATTTCATCATCTGGTGTAAGATTAAAATACTTGATAGTAGCACTCTTTCCAATATACTTCTTCTTGTTCTTAAGTAGTTCTTTCAAATATTCACGGTTACCCTTAATATTACTATGGAACTCAATTCCTTTATGATTCTTGAATACCATATGTCCAGCCATACCACTCTTTTGACCTACACCTTCAACAATGTCAAGAATTTTGAATTCAGAATCCTGAAACTCTTTACGCTTGAGGAGGTGTTTGCTACGCTTGTTTTCATAAGGTCCGTCAGTACGAACCATCTGACCTTCGTATCCTTCGTCAACATACTTTTCATACAACTCATTTAAATGTGTAATCGTGTCCACAAGGTGAGTCGGAACACGACGAACCACATTGTTATTAACAATATAAGTAGTAATGTCACTATTACGGTCACCAAAAGTCTTCGGTAAAATCCAGTCATATATCCAGTATTGAATATTCTTTTCACTCTCAGCCAAATCTTCAACGGTAGGTTTAGTCTTCTTTACCAAACTACAAATAGCATTAAAGTCATTGGCAAACTTATCAGCATACAATTCACCATCAAGAATTGCATCTGGAAACCTATCAAAGAATGGTTTCAATGCAACTAGTACATGGGGAGCTGAAATAATGGCTTTACCATTACGACTCCACATACCATCACGCTTTACAACGCAACGAATACCATCCAACTTAGGTTGGCTATAAACAGGATACTTCAAGTCATCTTTGTAGTCATCATAGTTCTTTGCCAACATAGGTTCGGTGAAAGAGATTTCATCAATCTTGGTTATATTTTCAACATAACCACTTTCTTTCTTTTTCTTCCAAGTGGCTTTGGCTTCTTTTGTAGCTTGATCTTCGGCAGAAGTAGCATTCTTCTTGCCAGTATTTTTACCCTCACAAATGGTCCATTCAGTTGTCTGGAGAGCCCCATCAACTTGTCCATAATGTGTACGATACTTGTTACCACTAACTTCAATGGTCCAAGTCTGAACAGCACCCGTATTGGTACGGGAAAACAACATAGGTAGTTTCATATTTTTATATGATACGACGAACTAGCGCAAAAGTCAAGCATCAATTTTGACGATTGTGTCGCTCGATGAATCGTTTATAGATTTTGGATACGGAGATACTTCATACTTTAATGTCTTAAGAATTTCTCGTTTTTCTTTTTTATCCGTGGTTAATATATAAATGTAACGGTGTTTTTTAGATATATTCTTGATCCAAAATGGTTTGGGTAATAACTCTTTAAGTTGACTCAATCCGCCAACCTGATATTTATCAAATATTGTTTTTTGATGCGTCCAAGTTTTACATTCATCAAAACTATAATAGAACAATGACTTGTGATACATATCACTACCACTACTAACTTTCTGATACATCCAATTAGTTGCCTGATAAATAATACCCAGATGATTTTCAGATGGATCAGCATAGCTAATCAAACATTTGATCTTGGGTTGATTAACACGTAACCAATCAAAACTTCTAGCAATACAATAACTTTCTATGTTTTTGCCATATCCATCTGCTATCCATAGTCGAGTCAATTCAAATACTTGACCAGGCTGCAAAACAGATGAAATGGATTTCCAAACATCTCTTCCAACTGGAGTATTATAAATAATTACACCAATCAACTTATTTGTGTCTTTATACAACACGGTCTCAATCGGAGATTCATAAAAAATGCCAATAGGAATAGTTGCTTGACTACATTGATGTGTATAATGATTCTCAATAATCAATGCTTTAGCTGTATCTTTACTAATTAATTTTAGTTTGATTTTACTTTTATCTACTGTAGTTTCTTCCATAAGATCAATTATATATAGTGCTATATCAAATGTCAAACTTTATTGAATTAGCGAGTTCCAACAAATGCCCCACCATTGTTTAAATTGATATACTGAATTTCATCATTAGTGAAATTGAATTTGTTATTTAGAAATTCATCTACATCTTTAGTATTCTCGCTAATTTTCACATATGGAAGAATACGATTCATAACTGACTCTTCATTAAAATTAGTATATCTAGAATACCGCATCAAGAATTTAAACAACTTAGATGATGTCAACAATTCTAACATTTCAAACTTAAATTTAGAGTCTTCTTTTAGATAAATAACATCGTGACTCACGCCAAATCCTTCATCAATGATAGTAAATTTATTGGTACGATCCCCACGGCTAATTGCAAACTTTTTGAAGTCGGAATCCAAATGTTTTTTATTAGTATACATGACGCGCATGTCATCTACATAATTATGATGGTCTTTCTTTCGATACACGTTTGTTCCGTGAACAATAGGATAGATATTTTTATCAGTTTTATTGTCACTGATAGTTACTTTTCCATCAATTTTATGTTTGATGTTTGTGTTATGTGTTTGAACTTTTACAAATTTATTGATCTTTTGAGTGCCGTGCAACTTTTCAAATATAGAAAGAGTTTCTTTTGTAATTACGTTAGGTAATACATCGAAGTTTTTAATATCAAAACTATAAGTTTCCGGCATCAAATGTCCACTAAATTTAACCATCGACGACTTCTTATCATTCTTATATACAAAAATAGTAGTATCTGTATCCCAATCATGAATATTAGTCATTTTACTAATGTTAGACTTTAAAATAGCAGAAGTCTTTGCATTTAGAGATTTATATGGCATTTCAAATGTACCCACAATCTTTCCATTTGAGGCAATCTTTTCGATTGTAGATCCTAGACGAACGTTCCATGACTTCTTATTGCCACTGCTTTTAATACCAGACAATGACTTACAATCAAAAATAACAACGTCCATATCTTCGGTTACATCTTCAATTGAAGAGTAAACATCAAAGTTCAAATTCTTCAAATGGTTCTTGAAATAATCAAAATATTCAATACATGAAATTTTAGAAGTTGGATACTTCTTACGTAACATAAGCGGAATAAGTCCGTTGAGACCATTAATTACACCAATGTGATTTACATTTGAATCAATATCCGCCAACGTGATCATCTTTTCAGTACGATCAGTTGTAGCCCATTCAATTCCACTTGACATCAAAAACGATTGATTGATAAACCATTTTTCAGACAAAATAACATCGGTCATATCTATGTTAGAGATATTGGAAATAAAGTTATTAAACTTGTCATTTAGAATTACATGAAGTTCTTCCACTTTAAGTACATCTTTTGCAAGTTTAATATAGTTTTTACCAAAGATTTTATTTGCAATTTGACCATCCCAAACAGAATCCAACGTTTTATGGTTTTCCATGATAACCAATGGAATTACCATAGAATACATACAAGAAAGAATTTCAGCTACTTTCTTTAGTTCATTCTTAGGTGATTTTACATCATTTTTAGTTGGCGTTAGAGTAGGCAAATCAGTTTTAGAATTATTATTCAAACTAAACATGTCACCAGTGTTAACTACGCCTTTCAGTTTATCCAAAGTAACATATTTCTTCAAAACAGGCACAAGGCTGTCAAATCTTGAGAAAAATTCAGTTGGAATGTTAACACCATTGATAATGCTGGACAAATAACTATGATTGTTCTTGATAGCATCCTGAAATGAAATGATTTGCACATTGCCATTCATATAATGTGTAATAGGAATACAATCATACATTTCTTTCTGTACAGACACATCACTGGACTTGTCTTTTACAACCTGATACATCATAGAAGACAAATTGATGTTCATACCCGCAACCATTGCGTAAATATTTACTTTGCTCTTGTTTGGGTAAATACGAGTACAACGCCCCACAATCTGCAAAAAGAAGTCAGGAGACAATACTTTATCCATCAATACCACAATTGAAAGCGGTACCAAATCAGTACCAACACACAGTTGATCATGAGTAATAATAACTACACGCTGATATCCCAACTCGTTAGCCTCATTCTTCCACTCTTCAAGAATTTCATCATTGATCTTACCACGGTTCTTTTGATACTTGAATTCAGCAGCAGTCTTATACAAAGCACCTTTAACAGTCTTTGTCATAAGATTCTTAAACATTTCACAACGTTCTTGAGCTGAACAATCAGCATCTCCCTCTGGCAACTTGATAAGTGCAAAGTCTTTTACAGGCAAATCAGATCGAAAGATATAGAACTGATTCTTCTTCTCAGAAACAAGACGACCATTGTGGTCACGACTGTTAATCATCAAGTTCATCATCTCAGTAAGCACGTTTTCATGTAGAAAATTGCCATTGACAACTTCAAACTGCTTGTTTGAGTTAAACTCTTCTGATTCACTGTACATCTGTTTGGTATCCTCAGACAAAACATTTGAGGTAAAATCACAAGAACGAATTTCAATATCTGGAAATGATGCAAAATCAGCATTGCCATTCTTCTTTTCACGAAGTACCCAAAAGATATCACGGCTCAAAATCTGATTCTGAGTGTACTTATCCGAATACTTCTGAAACAAACGAAAAGCAGTAGCGGTCAAATCCAAAGTATATTCAGACTTGATATTAGCAAATACATCACTGGTCTTCTTAGCATCATACTGACTATGACGTTCATCTTGAACCTGAAGCTTGATCTTCAACTTGTTCAGAAAGTTGAACTTCTTACGAAGATTACCATTGGAAGAATCATCATAACGAATGTTCTGAACAGAGAAAGCCATCAAAATGATGTTGTTCTTACGTTTTTCTTCAATAAGAGACAACAGTTGTTTTTCAGACTTGTCTAGGTCGTCATCAGTAATAAGATAGATGCTCTTTTCATAACGATAAAGCGCAACTTTAGCTTGTAAATCGATCAACGTATCCACGATAGGAGTGCTGAAAATTGCGATATCCCCCCCGTCACAAATTTGAGCGACCATATGAGGAGTCAACGTAGTTTTACCGCTTCCAGTATAAATGTTGTACAAACACTTCTTGTACTTACGAAGCTTGTCAAGACCTTCTTGGTTATAGTTTTCTTGACTCTTATGAAGATACTGAAATGGCTTCTTGATAGAAACCTCATTCTTAGTATAATCCATCATGATCTTCTTGAACTTAATAAGATCACGTTCAAAATCAAAGTTCTCAATACGCTCAGAGTTGTCTTCGCCATCTTTGCCTGGACAAAAGAATGGATATTCGCTCTTATTGGAACTATGATACAAATTGATCAGATCACGAATCTGATTATCAAACTTGGCTTTTTGAGTGGTGTTGTTCTCAAAGATAAAAAATGCAAGAACTTCGATACGTGTACCCAAAAGATATCGTGATGCAGCAGCATATGATCGTTCAAATGCTTCTGTAACGGTCTTACAATCAACAATGGTGTTTAGTTCTCCAACTTTAGCAACCATCTTGATTCCGCTGTTTCGCCACAAATAAATAATCTTGTGGTTATTTGAAAAAACAGTAGGAATACAACCGTCGCTGGTCAGTGAATAAGTAACTGAATTGGATGTATCAATCATCATATATTTTTATAATAAGTCACGTTTTCTCGAAAGTCAACTCAATTCTTCACGATTTCTCCATGAGAATTGCTGTACCAAACCTCTCCAACATTAAATTGTTTGACCACACTCTGACAACCACAACACGGCTTGCTGTTGTTCAACTTGCCAGTACGATCCACTCTAAGTACAACCATTTTAAAATCCCTAAGATCCTCTTTGCCACTCTTCATACACACATTCAACTCAGCATGAAGTCCAACCAGTTGATGGTTCTTATAATCATACTTAAGCGTCTCAGGATGACTCTTACAGCTATTTGTGCCAATATGAACAATCTTTCCACACTTAATCAAAAAGGCTATGTGACTGCACCTATGCTCTAGGTTCAGCGGACACATAGCCTTAGCGATATCGACGGTACGACGAAGAATCTTGCTGTTCATTACAAGATCCATACTACCAGCAACTTTATAAAAAGTCAACAGCTTATTTCAGCGTTCTTTTCAGCAAGAACTTCAAATACACGTTTTGAGGACAAATTAATAATCTGGTTGGTATAGATAAAGTTATTGAAATGCTTGTATATTGATCTAAATACAGACATGCTTTTAATATTTTTATCTGTTACTTTGGTACCATCTGGATAATAACCCGATTTCAAAGCATAAAAGTTTCTTCTAGCTGCAGTTTTACTACACGGTTTATCTGTAAATATACCATTTACTCTACGATTTATTCGTAATACTTCTTCAGATTTTTTGTTATAAGCAACCTCATAACTGATATTTGTTGTGGGTACAACGCTGATTCCATTCAGTTTAATCATATCCCACCAAGTATCAAACTGAATATCTAGGTTTGTTTTATTTTTCATTTTAAGCCAGTATAAGTTTCAATAGGACGTTTAGTAGCTAAATCTTGATCAAGAATATCAATTGCTTTCTTTTTAGACTTATAAAAAGCATGGGTCAATAACTTAAGATCAACATCTTCAACATCATATCCCATCTTAATATACTTAACCAATCGTTTTAATGTTACACTAGGATAGTAAATACTACCTTCATTAAACTTCAACTTATTAGTCTTGATATCATCTAAAATACCATTTTCATAAACTATATTGGTACCATCATAAGCAATACGACATACATTGATATCAAATGATTTAAACAACGCTTCAATGTTATCAAAATACTTGAATGTTACACACTGAATCTTCCAATCAACATCCATATATTTGATTGTAAGTGTACAATGCCATTCGCTGTATATGGTAGATTCAATATTATATCCCGCAGTAACACTGCTTACACTCAGATCATATACAAACTTTTCAAATTGTTCTTTGTTTTTAAAGAACACATCCACATCAGCATTTGTTAATGGTAACTTGCGATAGGTTCTATGTAAAGATCCACCAGCAATCCATGGTCCATTTTCAGTACACTTAGGTAATAACTCAATCAAATACTCCAACACACTTGATGTGGGTAAATGCTTTAAAAACAAATTTAAAGTGGTCTTTTCTAATTTCATTGGAACTTTATATGGTTCTTGTGGCAGTTCCACAAATTTAATATCCAGATTCATAAATCTTCTTCAATATATTAGGATAACAGTTGTCTGCATAATCCTTGGTGTTCTTTCCACTACTATAACTCAAACAAATTGATTGGTCAACCATCGGTTCGAACTTTCTTTTGGTCTTGTAAAACATATTTACACTGTTATGACTGCAAGTTTGATAAAAATCACAACCTACACTCATACACATACCAATGTCATTGGTCTTGATACTATACTTTTTCATAAAAAATAAGGGAGGTACTGTTACATACCTCCCTTTTAATCAGTCCTTGCTTCCAAGAAGATATGTATTGCTAATAGCCTTGAAACTAAACTCCCTCTCAAGACCACGTACAACCACAC
>JACCDP010653737.1_pt1 | contig 10374 bp, 9 predicted proteins | sample 7445841 | NCBI WGS metagenome assembly JACCDP01 (sample SAMN15323441, study PRJNA562643) | freshwater metagenome | isolation source: river surface water | place: USA:Blue River Watershed | collected 2017-08-17
GAAATACCCGTAAGTTTCCAAGACCCGTATAAACCTGTTTCCCCTGCGATAGGTCGTCGTCGCATGTAAACTAATATATCTATGGCGGTCAGTTGCTTACTCCAAAGACTAATTGCACCAATCGTTCCAGCAAAGTTTGCGGATACAGCTGTAGTTGCTCCTGCTGAACCTACCAATCCAAATTCTACAGCAGGTAATACAGGAAAATAGGGCGCACCTAACCAGCTTCCTACGACAGTTCCATTCACATATAAATACATCCCACCAGTACTGAGAGCTGTGACTGCTATATGAGAATATGCATAGGAAGGAAATGACATTAATTTATCAATAACTACATACCGATATTGTGTTCCACCTTGTGGAATATTTATATTTAGTAATAACACATATATACCATTTGTTCCAAGACTAATACAAAATCCAACTTGACTTGTGCCACTTCCATATCCTATTAAAAAGAAGTTTCCAGTGCTAATGGAGGGCCAATCATATGCGGCACCCAGATTTGTAGTAAGATGTGAGTGTGTTACGGCGGGTTTGACCCACGCTTCCCATGAAAATGTCCCCACTGGAAGTGAAGCACATGTGCGGCATCCAACTACGAGATCCCTTGTAGCAGGATAGACTACTCCAGGATAGGCTTGAACATCCTCCCATGGTGGAAGTGCTGTAGTTGATGGTGTAGGTGTATTGGATGGTGTCATGCTCGAAGTAGGTGTTTTTGTTGGTGTGACACTTGAAGTAGGCGTTACAGTGCTCGTTCCAGAAGGAGTTCCAGTTGACGTTGCAGACAAAGACGGAGTTGTACTTAGACTATAACAAGAAGCCGTGCGCCCAGTGAGTTTTGTAATGGTTCCACTTTGTAGGGTGTAGACCCCTCCAGACGTAATTTGATAATTTCCCCCACCAGGTTTATTGTCCCATGTTCCAGCTCCGTTTGTGGAGACAAATGTTAAGACAGAGGAAGGAATGTGTGTGTAGACCCATGTATTTGTATTGGCTGGAATATAAGGATAGGATGGGTCAACAGAGGGAAGATAGGCCATTCCTGGAGATACAGTCCAAGTTGTTCCATCAATCGTATAATGAATATATCCATTTCGCCAATTGGTCCAATAAAAAAGTTGAATACATCCTGCAATAGGAGAAGGTGTTGTGGAGGGTGTTTGTGATGGAGTATTTGTGGCTGTAATGGATGATGTAGGAGTATTTGTAGGTGTTGCTGCGATTGCAATTTTACGAACAAGACCACCTTGTGTATCGGCTACATAGGCAGCCCCTGAAGCAGTATCAAAATACACACCATAGGGAGTTTTAAACATTGCAGAGGAAGCAGGTCCATCCCAGTATCCCCACAAACCAGATCCAGCATACGTTGTCACTTGACCTCCTCCTGCTGCAATTCGACGGATTTTATTCATAGAACCTTCTGCGACAAACACATTTCCATACCAATCAATACTAATTCCAACGGGCATTTTTATCTCAGCAGTAAGCGCTGGACCATCAGAAGAGGCACTTGCACCAGACCCAGCATAGGTTGATACATGACCCGTCGCAACCATTACTTTACGGATACGATTACTCAAATAATCTGCTACAAAAATCATTGTTTCAGTGGGATCTAATACAATGTGATAGGGTTTATAAAACCGAGCGAGAGTTGCAGGACCATCCACCATTCCCTCTCCAATTCCAGATAATATAGATACACCACTAGGAGTTAATTTACGAATTTTACACCCATCAAATTCTGCGACATATATATTGGCTCCAGTCGAATCACTTGTAATACCTGTTAATCCTTGAAATGTAGAAGTGAGTAATGCAGCATTCGTCCAACCTGTCACACCAGTTCCAGCGTAGGTTGTAACGGTTCCATCCAATGTAATCATACGAACACGTTGATTTGTATATTCTGATACAAAGAGTCTTCCAGTAGCATCATTTGTAATACCGACAGGAGAATTGAATTGTGCATTTGTTCCAACACCATCTGCAAATCCTGCCACACCACTTCCTGCGAGGACCGTTGTTGTTCCATCCGCTAGAACCTTGAAAATTCTATGACTTCCATCGTCTACTACATAGAGAATACCATTGAATATTGTAATTGATTTTGTAGATGTGAATGGACCACCGAGTGTTGAAACAAATAATGGCCATGGTGATGCACTAGGAGTTGGTGTATGGGAAGGTGTTCCTGTATTGGATGGTGTATTCGAGGGTGTTTGAGACGATGTTGGAGTTTGTGTTCGTGTATTGGAGGCTGTGTTGGAGGGTGTTTGTGTTCCAGTAGGAGTTTGTGTACTTGTTTGTGTTCCTGTGTTGGATGATGTTTGAGAAGGGGTTTGAGACGATGTTGGAGTTTGTGTACTTGTTTGCGTTGCAGTGTTCGAAGAGGTTTGAGACGGTGTAGAAGTTTGTGAACTTGTATTGGAAGCTGTATTGGATGCAGTATTCGAAGGTGTTTGAGACGGTGTTGGAGTTTGTGAACTTGTATTGGAACTAGTATTGGAGGCTGTATTGGAAGGCGTTTGAGACGATGTTGGGGTTTGTGTCCTTGTTTGTGTTCCAGTATTCGAAGGTGTTTGAGTTCCAGTAGGGGTTTGTGTACTTGTTTGAGTCTCCATAGAGGATGGAGTATTGGAAGGTGTAGGAGAGTTAGAGGGTGTATTCGAAGACGTTGGTGTTTGAGACGATGTTGGGGTTTGTGTTCTAGTTCCAGTATTGGAGGGTGTTTGTGTTGCAGAATTTGATGACGTTCCAGACCCAGTTTGCGTTGAAGTTTGAGTAGGGGTTTGTGTATTGGATGGTGTTTGTGTGGACGTTTGTGATTCTGTTTGTGATGATGTAGTGGAAGGGGTTGGAGTTTGTGTACTTGTTTGTGTACCTGTTTGGGAAGGTGTTCCAGACCCTGTATTCGATGGTGTTGGAGTTTGAGTTCCTGTTTGGGAAGGTGTTTGAGATGGTGTTTCTGCAGAGGTTCCAGAGTTGGATGGAGTTTGAGATGAGGTAGGTGTTCCAGTTTGCGTGGGGGTTTGTGTAGGAGTTTGGGTAGGTGTGCTTGTCAGGGTTCGTGTCGATGTCCGTGTCCCTGTTTGGGAGGGAGTGGGAGTATTTGTAGAGGAAGGAGTGGAACCAGCTGTAGGTGTAGTCGATGGAGTTTGACTAGGAGTAGGAGTTTGGGAACTGGTTTCAGAGGCCGATTTGGATGCACTAGACGATCGTGTAGACGTCAAGGACCGAAAGCTAGTGTGAGAATTTGTCGATGTCTTGGAGGAGCTGATACTTCCAGTGGAACTTCGTGTAGAAGACGACGATTTGGATTCGATGGCAGATTGACTTACAGTCCATGTTGCAAATGCCGACATTGTTTGTGAAGCAGAAGCACTTGCAGAATCGGATGGATTGGGGTCCGCCGTTGTTTGTGCCGTTGCTGAGGCAGAAAAGGATGCTCGAGGTGACCGAGATGCGGAACGACTTGCTTGTCCAGATACTGTAGACCCTGAAGAACTCGATACAGAATTGGTTGCAGAACTAGAAAAGGACTCTCGAATTGTTTTTGTTGCAGAACTAGAAATCGTATTGGATTTTGTCCCCACACTTGAGACTGAACTTGATGCAGACACTGTTGGAGATGCTGTCTCTGCTACACTTACAGAAGGAGACCCAGAACTTGTACTTGACCAAGTTTCAGCAATGGTTCCAGTCGCAGAACTTGTTTCCTCGCTTGAGGGTGTTTGTATTGCAGACATTGTCCCTGTCACAGTGGATGTACTTGTTCCAGTTTGTGCAGCGGATTGTGTCATTTGGGCGGAAAGTGTAGACGATGCAGATTCTTTTGCAGAAGCGGTCTCTGTTGCACTTTGTTTTGCAGTACCAGTCAATAATCCAGATGATGTTTCAGTTCGTGACGATGTTATGGACAATGTACTTGTGGAAGTTGCAGAGGGCGTTTTTGACTCAATTCCAGAACGACTGGACGAAGGACTTGCAGTAGGAGAAGACGACCGACGAGCAGAACTTGATACTGTTGCAGACTTTGTGGAAGAACGAGAGGATGTAATTGTTTCAGTCGCAGTCGAAGTACCTTTTGCAGACCCAGTACCAAACGCACTTCCAGTAGGTGTGCGAGACGCCGTGACAGTTCGTGTACCATCGGCGGACCCGCTAGGGGTTCGTGTTCCAGATACTGACACTGTTTGTTTACTTGACCTTGTACTTGAACGTGTAGAAGTAGCTGTGGCAGTCAATGTTGCAACTGAGCTAGCCGATTTGGAAGGCAAGGGCGACCGTGACCCAGATGCAGAACCAGTAGAAGAACGACTTCGAATCCCTGAATTTGTCACGGTTGCCGTTCGACTTGCTGTCCGTGTAGCGGAGACAGACCGTGTTGGAGTTCCTGAGCCAGTCATCGTACGAGAGGCAAGAGGGGATGCTGTTGTTGTTTTGGAAATGGGCGCTGTCTTTGTCGGAATTGATGTAACAGAAGCTGTACGGGATGCAGTTATTGTTTTTGACCCAACAGAAGACCGTGTCGATGTTCGTGTTGTTGTACCAGTTGCAGACGAAGAGGTTGTTGATGTGCTTGTTCGACTCACAGAAGGAGACCGTGTAGCAATCGCAGAATAGGTGGATGTAGAAGAAGATAAAGGAGAATTAGTGGAAGACGGGGTTCCACGAGCAGTTTTTGTAGGAAATGCAGATTGTGTTGTAGTACGTGTTCGAGTGGCAGAGTTTGTAGGTAATAAAGCAATTGCTGCAAGTGTACGAGGACTACCCTCCAAAAAAGATTGTTCAAAAATTGTATCATCAAAAAAAGGGCCATACCCAAATGGCTCTTGAGAAGCAAACATGCATCCTAGTGTTCCTAGAAGCAGTAGTGTACGACGCAACATCGCTCTAGTAAACATACAACAAATTCTCTAAGCTGAAAAAATTGAGTCCACTTAATGAAATTATTCTATCAAAACTAATGAGATGAGATTGACTAGCTCTCTTATCTTATTTGCAGGGGCCTTTCTAGGGTCCTTTGCTGAAGAAAGAGAACTTGCTATCATACGTGTATTACCAACATGGACATCCACTGCAACACGAACAGGGACTAAATCAGCAGTATCAACACGGAGTGCAAATCCTTCTAAAGATTCAACTATAACAGCCTTTGCAACAAAAACCGTTCTGCCAACACGTACAAGTACACGAACTGCGGCAATTACCCGAACTGCAACCCCTTCTACGATTGAAACAAAGAGTACGACAACTTCTCGTACAACCACTGCAACTACCTCTTCGTCAAAAACATCGAGTTCAACCCGTTCCCCATCATCAACAACGACATCCACAAAGACTGCACCCATCACACGAACTCCTACAACCACATCGATTGGCACTCGGTCTCCCACATCGTCTGCACGAGGCACACGTTCTATCACATCCACACGAACCACAACAACCTCTCCCACGACAACACGAACAACTACCCAATCAAGAACAACAACAAGTACTGCATCTGGTTCCTCAACGAACCAAGCCTCACGCACAACAACATCATCCCCTACAACTACCCAATCAATAACCGCAACACGCTCTTCCACGACATCATCTACCACGTCTCGAACTTCGACCCGAACCTCCACAACGACTGGAAAGGCGAGTGTCTCAGGAAGTCGCACGTCCACTCGATCAGCCTCGCCGTCCCCCTCTACAACAGGGTCTCCCCCCGCAACCCCTTCTACACGAGTAACTATGACTTCCTCAAGTACAACCACTGTTACAAACTCGCCTACATCATCACCCTTACCAACCAAATCCGCATCCTCAACTGGGTCTGCATCAGGAACAGCCAAACGAACGCAGTCGCAAGTACCAACCCCCACAGCAACACCAACATCAACCAAATCGGCAAGTGCAAGTACATCTCCTACAGGACCTCAGACACGCACGGCCACAAAATCATCGACAGGGTCTGGCTCATCGTCTCGTTCTTCCTCCACAACACCAACACAAACGACATCTGTGACTGCAACACGAACGACGACGCACTCCTCAACGTCTACCCCAAGTCCATCGTTCACAGCATCTGCAAAAGAGACTCCTACCACAAGTTCTACTTCTTCTGCATCGGCCACAACAACATCGTCCAAGACAGCTACTTCAACATCCTCTGCATCAAGAAGTTCTTCGGCCTCTCCTGCACGAACACGGTCCACAACTGGTACAGTGAGTTCAACCCCTTCTGTGACGACATCAAAATCTGCCTCCGTAACAACTACATCTTCTATGACACAAACAGCGACACGTTCCATTACAGTTTCATCAACTGGCTCACGAACTGTTTCTTCTTCACGAACCTCTACAAAATCTTCAACGGAAACACCTACGAATACAGCTTCACGGTCATGGACTGTGACACCGACGACCACAGCAACAACTACATCCTCTCGAACCAATACAATTACAAGTACAGGGACAATTACAAGCACTGTTTCACGGTCTGTCTCTACAACAAAATCACCAACGCATTCTGGCTCCTCGACCCCTTCTGTTTCCTCAACAGCTTCTGTGTCAGGAACTGCATCTGTCTCAACAACAGATTCTCAAACGGCATCTGTGTCACAAACAGCGTCAGTTTCAACAACCCATTCTTCTTCAGGAACTCTTACAACTTCAGGAACAGTGTCACCAACTGTATCTCGAACAGTATCAACATCACGAACCGCTACAATTACAACAACCCAAACAACATCTCCAACAAATTCTCAAACCATTTCTACAACAGCTTCCCACACAGAAACAGGAACTCTCTCCCCATCCACCTCTCAAACCAATTCTGCGACAGGATCCTCATCGATTTCCACATCGGCAACCGTTTCTCCCAGTCAATCAGGTTCCCCATCGCACTCAGAAACTGTCTCAGGAACTGGAACAATATCTCAAACCAGCTCTGGAACGATTTCAACATCGATTTCCCAAACCAGCTCTGGAACAATTACTGCAACAGGGTCCCAATCAGGGTCTCCAACTGCATCCCCTTCTCATTCTGGCACAACAACAGGGTCTCAAACAACAACTGTGTCACAAACACAATCCCCATCCACTACACACTCGCCGACAGAATCTGCATCGCAAACACACTCGCCATCTTCCTCGTTGACCACAAGTCAAACACAGACAACGACGGTTTCTCAAACGGAATCACAATCCTCAACTCATTCCTCTACGAATACCGTGTCGCAAACAACGACCGTGTCACAAACGGCCACGATTTCTCCAACAGGTTCGGCAAGTCAAACACAAACGACCACAGTGTCTCAAACAAATACAGTATCACAGACACAAACACCTTCTTCAACCCATTCCTCAACAAATACGATTTCTCAGACACAATCATCCTCATCCACTCATTCATCAACAAATTCAGTGTCACAAACCCACACTGTATCACCAACACATTCACCAACGGCTTCTTCACAAACCACACGTACCCCTTCTTCAACTGTTTCCCAGACCACGACAGGGTCTCCATCTGTTTCTACAACACGAACGTCTGCTCCAACAACATCCTCACAACCATCTCTTTCCCCAACAAGTACAGTTTCCCAAACATCGACAGGAACATCGACGAGTTCTGCAACAGCGAGTGGCTCAGCCACGAGCACTACGAGTAGTACCTCTACGAGTACTTCTACAGCATCTGCAACAGCTACTGCAACAGCTACTTCAACAGCCACTGCCACTGCATCGGCAACAGCCACATCGAGTAGTACCTCTACGAGTACAGCAACCATGACCTCCACATCCACAAGTACTGCAACCAAGTCTTCTACCTCTTCTATGACATCCACAAGCACTGCAACAGCATCTGGGTCGAGTACATCAACCGAAACAAGTACAAGTACACGAACAGCCACTCCCACACAAACTCCCACGCAAACTCAAACAGGAACAGGGACACCATCCAATACACCGTCCAATACACCCTCACAAACCAGTACACAAACCCCAACGAATACACCAACACAAACTCCTACACGAACACAAACAGGGACTGGAACTCCCTCACAAACTCCTACGCAAACTGGAACACAAACACGTACACCGTCCACAACACCATCTCATTGTCCATACATCTATGACCCAGTCTTTACAGGATATTCATGTCCAAGTGGCTATTCTTTATCAGGCTCCACGTGTTATAGAGACTATACTGCACAGACAAATTATTATTGCTCAGATGGATGGTCGCTTTCCTCCACAACATGTTATGCAAATTACGGTGCAACATGTAATTCCTATTACCACTGTCCATCTGGAGGGTCCGTAAGTGGTTCGTCGTGTTGCTCAGGGAGTACCTATGGTGCATCACAATCCTGTGAATATTCGTACTATTGTCCATCAGGGGGGTCGTTGAGTGGTTCATCCTGTTGTTCATCAGGTTCCTATGGTGCATCATGTGCTGGATCATCTTGTTCGACGATTTGTTATCAGGGATATGGTACACCACTTGGAAATGGATGGTGTGAATTTATCATATGTATGAGACGATTAGAAGGTTCAAATGAAGAAGTAAATGAAACAGATTCTATATCAGCAGAACGAAAACTGGTTGCACTTGAATGTGTACGACGATTAAAAGAAGCCAAGATTGAAAATCCTACTCAAGAAGATGCACGCAGACTTTGTGGTGGGGGTGGAGGAGGATATTGTTATGACTCTGGGTATTGGGGTCAACAAAGCTGTTATTGTTCATCCTACTATTGTCCAAATGGAGGAAGTTTGGGTGGAACGACCTGTTATACATCCAGTTGTTATGGAGCCTCAACAAGTGCCTCTTGTTCCTATTATTGTCCATCAGGAGGGTCTCTTTCAGGGTCAACATGTTCTACGGTCAGTTGTTATGGTGCTTCAAGTGCATGTTCGTATTCATGCCCATCAGGAGGGTCCTTGTCAGGGTCAACATGTACTCTTTCTCAAGGAGCGTATTCGTATTACTCATGTCCTTCTGGAGGATCCTTGTCAGGGTCGACCTGCACGCTTTCGACAGGAGGGACTGCGCAATATGGATGTACCTATGGAGGAAGTATGGTAAATGGAAAGTGTCAGTTACCAGCAGGACAATGTTTACGACGTCTCTTACGTGGATGAGCGAAGTGGATAAACGAAGTGGATGAGCGAAGGCACCAAAAAATTGAACGCCCTCGCCGACCGGTTGTACAATACCCCTCTTACACATAAATGGAACTCGATTTAGAATTCTTTACAATCAAAGTGCGCAGTTTAGAACGTGAACGATGCAAGATTACACAACGTGGAAAGTTGAGTGAGCAAGAAGATGTACGCTTGGATGAAATTGACACTGAACTTGACTTTTGGTATAATTGTATTGACTCTGTCTATGAAGCATGGGACGAAGAAGACAATGAAACCAATGAATCACCTTAACAACAACCATCCCTACGAAGTCACCAACCTAAACTTTTTTACTGAATTATAACCAGAGGGCGATGTCCCACCTAACCAAAGCCGAATGTCGATATTGTCTCGAAACGGACTGTCTCGATAACTTAATTGCACCCTGTATTTGTAAAGGTTCATTCCAATATGTACATAATGAATGTTTAATGAAATGGTATCATAATCAACCTATACTTGGTTTAGAATGTTCGGCATGTAAGACGCAACTTGCAAAAGCCTATCCTCGAGCAAAAGAAGAATTTCCGTTCAACACGTTACGTGATACAATTGGATTGGAACATCCATTTCGTATGGTGGGGGTAGGACACAGTATTTATATTCTATTCACGTACGGATTAGTAGACATGCCATTTGATACAAAAATAGAATGGTATGTACACTATCAATGGTTGATTCATATACTCTATGCGTATTTATTTAGCATTTGTCTAAAAAATGTACAGAATCGAGGGATGTATGTGTTAGAATGGTGTAAGCCGTCACGAATCGGTGTAATTTTGTTGCATGCATGGTGTTTGTATACATTGCGGACAACATTTTTGTTAGGAGGGATTGCAAGTGATTTAATATTATATGTATATTTCTATGAGCATTATTCGATTCTGTTGGCAATGAATCGTCAGAATGAGTTTATGTTTGTGAATTACCATCAGGAGTAGTAGTTTGTTTTTTCTTTCGAGGCGCTTTTGGTTTTGGTTGCTTTGCCTCTGGTTTTGTGACCTCTGGTTTTGTGTCCTTTGGTTTTGGTTGCTTTGCCTCTGCCTCTGGTTTTGGTTGCTTTGCCTCTGGTTTTGTGTCCTCTAGTTCAACCCCACCCTCAGCCTTTGATTCAACAGGAGGCGCTTCCACCACTGTTTTCTTTTTCCGAATGACCCGTTTGACAGGTTTGAC
>JACCDP011275817.1_pt1 | contig 10374 bp, 7 predicted proteins | sample 7445841 | NCBI WGS metagenome assembly JACCDP01 (sample SAMN15323441, study PRJNA562643) | freshwater metagenome | isolation source: river surface water | place: USA:Blue River Watershed | collected 2017-08-17
AGATACAGGCGCTCACAAATGTCACCTGCTCGGAAGGTGCCGGCGGGAATGTAGTAGACGGTCAGGGCTTTGTTGAGGCTCTGACCAGTGTAGTGTCTAGCGCTACAGTCACGAGAACCTCTAGCGGGGCGGTAGAGGCTCAGACCTCTGTAACCGCAGGCGGTCAGGTAATACTTAGTGCTACCGCAGCGATCTCTGCACAGACCTCTGTAACTGCGGCAGGTCTCAGGACTCGGACTGCTGGTGGTGCGGTAGTCGCCCAGACATCGGTAGTTGCGTCTGCCAACCCCATTCGGACATCGAGTGCAGACATTGATGCCGAGACCTCTGTGGTCGCTAACGGCACTCGCATTCAGTTTGGTGAGGCGATCATTGTTGCCAACACCTCTGTTACCGCTAGTGCAGTCAAGGTTAAGTTTGGTACTGGCTCAGTACTCGCAGAGACAAGTGTAACCTGTAACGCTACACGCATCAGAACGGGCGCAGGGGCCGTTGCTGCCAACTCTGCGGTCTACGCAGAGGCTAACCTTACCCTCGGTGGTGAGGGCGCAGTAGAGGCCGATACGGATGTTAATGCAAGTGCATTCCTTGTCATCCTCGGAAATGCGAATATTCAAGCCGAGACCAGTCTCTTTGCAGAGGCTAGGGTTGGTGCTGGTGGCTTCTTTGTGTACGGAGAGGCCCGAGTCGGTGCTGCTACAGATGTGGTCTGCACTGCATACAAATTTGGTGAGGAGTGGTCAGATACGACTCCTCAAGACAATACATGGACTCCAGTTGCTCCAGGCGGGAACACTTGGACACCTGTAAACAATGAGAGTACGACATGGCTGAAAGCCGCTTAACCTTTACTGAGTGGTTGCCTGACCAGCCTGGCTCTGTGGGTGCGCTCACAAAGGCAGAGAATGTATATCCAAAGGCCATTGGCTACGGGCCATTCCCTACTGAGGTTGATTACTCTCAAGCAGCATCCGAAAGTCTGGTCTCTGTTGTGGCTGCTAAAAACAACGTAGGCACGACAAGTATATTTGCGGCAAGCCCAACGATTCTCTACCTGCTCGATTCAACCGATCTGAGCCTAGATAATGTGTCGGGTGCGACCTACGACCAAGCAGAACGGTGGTACTTCACTCAGTTTGGGAATACCCTGATCGCTGCTGGCTCACCGAACACCCTTCAGGCTTACGATCTTACGACCACGGGAACCTTTAGCGTACTGAGTTCTAACGCTCCCAAGGCTAAGTATGTGACTGTGGTGCGGGACTTTGTGGTGACAGGGAATCAACCCTCCAACCCGACTCGGGTGCAGTGGTCAGGTATTAACGATCCGACTACATGGACGAGTTCTGCGGTCACTCAGAGTGACTTCCAAGACCTGCCTGACGGTGGTGAGGTTCGTGGGGTAACGGGTGGTGAGTTCGGACTCGTTCTCTGCGAGCGATCCATCTACCGAATGTCGTATGTTGGTACACCTCTTGTCTTTCAGTTTGACAACATCTCTCGCAACCTTGGATGTTATGAGGGCAACTCTGTCGTGCAATGGCAGGGGATTACCTACTTCCTTGCTGACGACGGGTTTTATGCCTGTGACGGACAGAATGTCGTGCCGATTGGTGCAGAGAAAATCAACCGATACTTCTACACTCGGCTCCTCGAGGCAACGATTCAGAACATGAGTGCCGCAGTAGACCCAGAGAGGAACCTGATTGTCTGGGGTTATCCGGTGCTTGATAACACTTACGAGCTTTTGGTGTACCACATCGTCACTAAGCGCTGGTCTGTGGTGGAGTCCACGGTATCGAGGGTCGCAAGTAGCTCAACGCCTGCGGTATCTCTAGAGGGATTGGACGCTTATTCTGCGAGTATTGACGCTCTGGGTACATCTTTGGATTCTAGGGTGTGGCTTGGCGGCAAATTGAGTCTTGCGGGTGTGTCTGGGACTAAAATTATCACCTTTTCAGGCGAAAATAAGACTGCAACCATTGAAACTCCCGATGTCGGGGAGGGAAAACAGACGATGGTGACGCTTGTGAAGCCTTATGTGGACGGTGGCAGTGCTTCGGTAGCGGTGGCAAGTCGTCAGACGCTGGCAACCACGCCTAGTTTTGGGAGTTTGACTGCTGCGAGTGCTGAAAATCGGGTTGCACTCAGGAGCGTAGGCAAGTACCATAGATTTCGGGTATCTCCCTCTGGAGATTGGGAGACTGCCATTGCGATTGATGTAGATACTCAGCCTGCGGGGATGCGGTAATGTTCCGTAGGCTACCTCCGATTGGTGGCGATCCTCGAAATGTCGCAGAGATCGTCAACAACATCATGGATGGCAAGACCAACAACACAGGGACTATCACCCTGGCGACTGGTAACGCCACCTCTACCACCCTTTACGACGCTCGTATCTCACCGGATACAAAGATCGTCCTCATTCCTTTTTCCAGCGCCGCATTTGAAGACACTGCGCCTTATGGTGAGTTCAGGAATGACACGGATCAGACTGCTCCAGGTGCGGGAACGACTGCGATTGTGTCGTGGGATGTTACCGAAGAGTCCAACGGGGTTTATCTCAGCAACACCTCACGAATAAATGTGAGGAACGCTGGAACTTATCAGATTGACTACTCGCTGCAACTGCAAAACTCGAATAACGACGGTGAGTACGCAGATGTGTGGGTGAAGAAGAACGGCAGTGACATTGCGAACACGGCAAGAAGGTTCTTTCTGCCTGCTCGTAAAAGCACGGGCGACCCTTCTCATGTGGTAGGGGTTGGGTTGTACGCATTTACACTAGCTGCGGGTGATTATATTGAGATTGCGGGTGCGGTGAGTAACACAACCGTGACTCTGGAGCATTTTGCTGCGGACGGGACGGTTCCTCGACCTGCAATCCCTGCGGCAACAATTAAAGTTCAGTTTATTGCACCACTGGCGTATTCAAATGTGTATGTATCTGCTCAACAGAATGGGCAAGCAACGATTAGTCACTACGCTAACTCTACCTCTGACAAGACTTACGCTTACATTCTCGTAGGATAAAAAAATGGCAATTACGATTCCCCAATCTCTCGCAACTGGTACTCCAGAGCAGAAGGCTCGTGCTTACGCAACCCTGCGTAACCAGAACTACACTGATGCTCAGATTGTTGATGCAATCAACAAGACCTTTGGTCAGCAAGCACCTGGAGACATTGCTTATCTTCAGAATCTTGCCCAGCCATTTATCCAAACTCAGTCTTCGGTGGCATTCCCGACTACCGTGACTTCGATGAGTCCCCAAGAGAAGATTGATCTCTACCAGAATCTTCGTGGACAAGGGTTCTCGGATGCAGACATTCGGGCAAGAGCTTCTCAGATGTTCGGTATTCAGTCGGATGCAGACTGGAACTATCTGACTAGTCAGGCTGGCGGCACTCCTACCCCTACCCCTACCCCAACACCTACACCGACTCCGACCCCAACACCTACTCCTACGCCTGGGACTATTCCAGCAGGGACGCTTACAGACCCACTTGCAGTAGTCGGAGAATCAAAGATTGATCCTACGATTGCCCCTTATCTTCAAGAGGCATTAGGTCGTGCTAGGTCTCTGTTCCTTACGGGCCAACAACCTACCCTCTACCCGGGGCAGATGTATGTCTCCCCCAGTGAGCAGACCCTATCCGCACTCTCTTCACAAGAGGCTCTCGCAAGGGCAGCACAACCTACGCTAGAGGCTGCACAACAAGCCTATATGCAAGGGCTAGGTGGCCTCTCTGCAACGGCACTCGGTGGCTTCCTGACAGGTTCACCTTACCAACAACAGATGATTACCGCAGCAGCCCGTCCGTTGGTGCAGCAGTTCTCCGAGTCGGTGGTTCCTGGCATCTCCTCACAGTTCTCTCGTGCAGGGCGTTACGGATCAGGAGCAATGGAGAGGGCGCTGGGAACGGCATCGGAGTCGTTTGGTCGTGCGCTCGGTGATGTGACTGCAAACATTGTCGGACAAGACTACGCTCGTGAGCGAGGCTTCCAGCAACAGGCCATTGGCGCACTCGGTACTGCTGCTCAACAGGCTCCTCAGATATTCGGTCAACAGTTCCTACCTTCTCAGGCTTTGGCTCAAGTTGGCGCACAGAGAGAAGCGATTGCAGGGCAACCTCTACAAGAGGCCATCCAGCGTTACAACTTCGCACAACAGTTACCCTACTCGCAACTCTCGGGTTATCTGTCGAGCGTTTACGGAAGCCCTCTGGGGAATCTTCAGCAAATGCCTAACACCCAGAACTCTGCACTGCAAAACATTGGTGGCTTATTGTCGGGTGGTGCTGCTCTGTTCTCGGCACTACCTTCTAACACTAGGAATCAATTTGGCAACTTCCTGTCAGGGATATTCGGATAATGGCATACACCAACATTCGCTTTGTTCCTGGGCAGAACTTCGGTGACTCCCAGACAGAAGACCGTTACTTTGGTATTGACTCTGAAACCGGAGAAGAAGTAGAGCTTCTCAGCACCCAAGACTATGGCGCTGGATTTGGCCCTGAAGGTTCGGCATTCATCGCAAAGCCAAAGGGAGACTGGTACAGGTCTGATTCTGGAATCTTCAAGCCTTTTGAGGCCGTTGATGCAGAGGGTAATGTCATCGGCACTTGGAATCTTCAGAAGAATGAACTAAGTGACTTCTCCAAGTATGGTGGGGCTGCAATCCGTACTGCTGCAACCATCCTTGCAGGTCAGGCGCTCATGCCATCTATCACCGAGGCATTAGGGCTACCTACTGACCTGTTTGGCACTACGCAGACCATGCCTGCTGGTGTGGATTCAATGACGATTGCCGACGCTACTCAGTTGGCCTCGCAGGGTCTTAACCCTCAACAGATTTCACAGATTCTTGGTCAGCAATACGCACTTGATCCAACGATTGCATCCAAGATTGCTCAACTCGGATTTGACAATGCTTTTGCTGCGCTAGACGCTACACGCCTTGCCGAGATCACTACAGACCCCAATGCAATTCAGCAGAATCTTATTGCGGCAGGTATTGATCCCAGCATCGCAGCAGACTTGGCACAACAAGCTGCACTAGGATTAGATGCGTCTACCATTGCCAATGACCTTGCGAACTTCTACCAAGGTTCTCCTGTATACACCAACGCAGGTCTGCTAGAGGGCGGCTCTACACTCGATGAGTTCGGCAAAGAGATCAGCACCATCTCCTCTACTGGGGATGCGGTGAATCTTGTAGACCTCGCCAAAGGTGTGAGCAATATCGCAGACGCACTCAACCCAGATCAGCAGCAGCAACCTATCGTTATGGGTGGTGGTGGCGGTGGTCGCCCACAGGGTGTGGACTTCTCCAACATTCTTGGACTACTGACAGGTAAGGCATCTCTGTTACCCGCAGCGCAACAATATCAAAGAGGGCTATTAGGCTAATGGATGAAATACTACAGGGCTTGCTCGGGCCTGAGCGATACGAGCGCACATCTCAAGAGGCAAACCTTCAGGGTTTGATGAATCTTGGTCAGGCATTGATTCGTGCTGGTCAGGGTGGTGGTGGTCGTCGTGTAAGCACCCTAGCGGGATTGGGTATGGCTGCACCTGCGTACATGCAGGGAAGGCAGCAAGCGTTTGACCAGACCCTGCAAGACATCCTTCGCCAGACTCAAGTGCAAGACCTTCTGCGCCAGAGGCAAGAGCAGGCTGCGGCTAAAGCTCGACAGGCACAGGTTCAGCAGATGATCCCTAGTCTTTACCGTGAGCGCATGGGTCAGGTTCCAGCAACGATCCCGACTGAGACCTACGAGGATGTACAGACGACAGTTCCTGGTGTGGTTGGGATGGAGATTGATCCAGTTGCACTTCGTTCGTTAAGTGTTCTTGGCCCTGAAGGTCGTGCCGCTGCACTTGAGGCCATGCAGTTTGAGAAGGCTATGCAAGCCCCTGCTCGTCAGACGGTCACTGCAAAGCCTGGTGAGCAGATTGTCGACCCCACAACTGGTCAGGTGATCTACCAAGCTCCGTTTGAGCCTAAAGAGCAAAAGATTGACACAGAGAAGATAGACCTTGTTGACAAGATTGTCATTGTTGACAAAGCGCAACCTGGAAAGATTCTTGCCACTTATCCAAAGGCTCGTGATACCGCACCTAAAGACCCAACTCAGACGGAACTAAATGTTGGAAAAGATTTTGAAAAAGCATCTGGGCCTTATGTTGGGATAAATATTGCCTATCAAAAAGTTATGGCTGCGGCTAAAGAACCAAGCGCTGCTGGTGATTTGGCGTTGATCTTTAACTATATGAAGATTCTTGACCCTGCTTCTGTGGTTCGTGAGACTGAGTTTGCTAACGCACAGAACGCTGCTGGTGTGCCAGATCAGATTAGAAATGAATACAATCGCATCAAGAGTGGTCAGCGTCTAAATCCTGAACAACGAGCAGACTTTATCAATCAGGCAAAAAACATTGCTATGAGTCAAAGGGATGTGTTCAGCAAGACCATCATGCCTCGATACGAGTCAATCGTAGCCACTAACAACCTCAACCGAGCCAATGTGTTGTTTGATCCCTTTGCAGGCATTGACTTCAACAAGCCTGTAGAGAAGCCCAAGGCTCCTAGCGCTGCTAACAAGCCTAAACTATCTTCGTCTGACATTGACCTTATTAACAAATATTCGAAGCGGGGTCAGTAATGGAGCCAACTCTTGAGGAAGTAATGACTGCTCTGCGTAATGCAGATCAGGCAGGTGACATAGAGGCTGCAACAAGGCTTGCTCAAATTGCTAACCAACTTATGCAACAAAAGCCAAAAGGTTCGGTTGCAGAGCAGGCACTTCGCAATCTGCCTAGTTCAACCGCTAACCTTCTTGGTGATTTGTACACGGCAATTACTAACCCGTTACAAACCGCTAAGAGTGTTCTGGACTTAGGCGCTGGCATCCTTCAGTCGGTTGCTCCTGAGTCTTTGGTGCAGATGATTGGTGAGGACAAACCATCTCGTGAGGTTGCCCGTAAAGTCGGTCAATTTTACGCAGACCGTTATGGCTCCGTAGAAGGCGCAAAGAAAGCGATCGCTGAAGACCCAGCAGGTGTGATGGCAGACTTGGCTACGGTTCTTTATGGTGGTGGTGCTGCAATGCGTATTACACCATATTTGACGCCCAAAACCGCACAAGTTGGCGAGATAGTTTCAAAGGTTGGCTCATATGTAGACCCACTGTCACTCATGGCAAAGGGCGTGAAGGGCGCTGCATCAGCGATTACTCCTGTCATCGGTCAGACGACAGGCGCAGGCGCAGAGTCAATTCGTCAGGCTTATCGAGCAGGTCAAGAGGGCGGTGAAAGGGCTGCACAGTTCCGTGAGAGTCTTACAGGCAGGGCCAACCCGCAAGATATTCTTGACGCTGCGAAACAGAACCTTAATGCCTTGCGTGAGCAACGGGGTGAGCGTTATCGGTCAGGAATGGTTGATATAAGTAAAGATACAAAACAACTATCTTTTGATGGCATTGACAAGGCTTTGAACGCTGCTGAAGGTCGAACCAAATTCAAGCAGAAGGTAACTGATGCGGCAGCATTTAATGAACTCACAAAGGCCCGTGAGCTTGTAGAAGAATGGAAGGCATCTGACCCTGAGATTTATCACACACCAGAAGGTCTTGATGCACTCAAGCAGTCTGTAGGTGCAATCCTCGACGGGCTTGATCCTGGCAAGAATCCATACAACACAGTCAACCAGGTCTACAACTCAATTAAGTCTGAGATCGTTAAGCAGGCTCCTGTGTACGCAAACACCATGCGTGACTACATGCAAAGCACTGAGTTGATTCGTGAGGCTGAGAAGGCACTCTCGCTAAACAACAAAGCCTCTGCTGATACCGCACTGCGTAAACTCTTGTCTCTGGTTCGTGACAATGTTCAAACGAACTACGGAGCAAGAACTAGGACTGCTCAACAGTTGGAAGAAGCTGGTGGTCGAATGATGATGCCTAGCATTGCTGGACAGGCACTCCAATCATTTGTACCCCGTGGGATACAGGGTGCAACTGCACTTCCTGCTGGCGGTATCTCTTACATGGCTGGTGGCCCCGTGATGGCTGGTGCATCCTTGGCTGCGTCTTCTCCGAGGCTTATGGGTGAGGCAGCTTACGGAACTGGTTTGGCATCCAGAGCGCTTGGCCCTGTGCAGAGACAAGCACCATTCATGTTGACCCCAGAACTTTATAATTTACTGACGCAAAGTGGTGAACTTCAAAGCGAACCACTCCGCATTGATGTGACCACTCGCAACCGATAGGAGCAATAAATGACACGAGCAAAAATTAGCGAATACGACGCTTCCGCAGCGAATAACACCGATGTCAATGGTGTAAACATTGCGGAGGGATGCCCACCTTCGTCCATGAACAACATGGGCCGTGAGATTATGGCGGCTCTCAAGAGGTTTGAGACGGGTGCAGACGGTGACTCCCTCACTGTCGGTGGTAACTTTTATGTTACCGGAACTTCTGGCTTCTCTGGGACTATCGCAGGGGCTAACCAGACCCTCTCAGGGACGCTCGGAGTTACGGGTGCATCTACCTTCACAGGAACCCTTGCAGCGGTCAACAACGCCACTGTAGGCGGTACGCTGGGGGTTACTGGGGCGAGTACCTTTACGGGTACGCTCTCTGCGGTTGGAATTGCTTCTATCGGTGGTCGTGCCACCATGAAGGCGATTCTTGAGACCACAACGGTAACGGGTTCTGCGCCTGCAACGACGACGAACTACGATGTCATCACTCAGGTGGTGCAGTACTACACGACGAACGCAGACAAGAACTTTGCGCTCAACATTCGTGGTGACGGGTCTAGCTCGCTCGATTCGATCATGTCTACTGGGCAGTCTGTATCTCTGGCTCTGTTGGTGACGAATGGATCGACTGCTTACTACCCCAACACCTTCCAGATTGATGGTACGGGTGTGACTCCTAAGTGGCAGGGTGGAACGGCTCCTACGGGCGGTAATGCTTCTTCTGTAGACGCTTATGTACTGACTGCGGTGAAGACTGGTTCAGCAACATTTACACTTCTCGCTTCACAAACCAAGTTTGCGTAAGGAGTAGTCATGCCTGTCATTTCAACTATTGCAGCGGCAACCGCCAGGGCATTTGGAGCATTTAAGAGTCTTGGTGGTGCTGCTGACGAGTTCTTTAATTATGTGACTCTTCTCCTACATGGTGACGGAACCAACGGAGCGCAGAACAACACATTCCTAGACTCATCTACAAATAACTTCACCATCACCCGTAACGGCAATACCACACAGGGAACATTCTCACCGTTTAGCCAGACTGGGTGGAGTAATTATTTTGATGGTTCTGGCGACCTGCTACGGACATCTGTTAGTGCGCTATCAAGCTCATCGTTCACTATAGAGGGTTGGATTTTCTACACTGGCGCAACAAATGCTGCTTCAATTGTTTATGACTTTGTAAATGCAACAGATGGGTATGGAATGTATTTGGGACATACACCGTCTGGAACATTGCAGGCTAATTTTTATAGCAACAACTCTGGAACTCTCATTGGAAATATTAGTTCTAGTTTTGCAGGAAAATACAACCAATGGGTTCATGTTGCAGTCACCTATGACGGGTCAACCTATCGAATGTTCTTTAATGGGACATCGGTAGGAACACCGATTTCATCTGCAACTCAGGTTGTTGCGATCAACTCTCTTACTATTGGATCAAGGGGAGATTCAAGTCCCGGACAAGTCTGGACTGGTTACATTTCCAACTTCCGTTATGTCACTGGCGCTGCGCTTTACACAAGCACTTTTACCCCTTCCACATCACCCCTTGGAATTGCTGGATCAGGCACAACTCGACTGCTCACCTGCCAGTCCAATAGGTTCGTAGACAACAGTTCAAGCCCTTATACGCTGACGGTCACAGGCAATCCGTCCGTCCAAGCCTTCAGTCCATTTGCACCTAGTGCTGCGTACTCAGCAGCGACTGTGGGTGGGTCTGGGTATTTCGATGGGAGTGGGGATTACCTTGATTCTGCTCCGGGAGCGATTGGAACTGGGGATTTTACTTTAGAGTGTTGGGTCTATTTTAACTCTTTGGCGTCAGACCAAGGGATTCTGGACACCAGAGACAACTCAAATACAAACGGATTTGCTTTGCTTGGCAGAAGCACCGGACAGATTTCAATGGCAGACGGAACCTCGCTTATTGGAACTGCTGCTTCCGCATCCGCAAATACTTGGATTCATGTTGCCGCATCTAGGGCAAGCGGAGTAATTAGTTTTTATGTGAATGGCACTAGAAGTGGCAGCACCGTAGCAAACACTACAAACTTTTCAAACAACAGGTTGAGAATTGGAGCTATTGGGTCGGCAGGTGAAAATCT
>JACCDP011300311.1_pt1 | contig 10373 bp, 9 predicted proteins | sample 7445841 | NCBI WGS metagenome assembly JACCDP01 (sample SAMN15323441, study PRJNA562643) | freshwater metagenome | isolation source: river surface water | place: USA:Blue River Watershed | collected 2017-08-17
CCCGCTGGCGTCGCTGGGTTTCTCGCTCTCGCTTTAGAGCATCATATGCAGTCTAAATTAGATTGATATGGTGTCAATTTTTATATTGACTCCATGTAGAGAGAGGTACATTATCCAAATCTATGAACCAAGTTTTACCAGCCAACCGATCGTGCTCTCAACGAAGATCATTAAAAGGAGTGGGGCGTGGCTGATCCTTTCAAGGTTCAAATTCCTCAGGAAGTTATTGAGGCAATTCGATTGAGAGTCGCTAACTACCCTTGGGGCTACATGCCGGAAGATGGGGGCTGGGGCTACGGTACCAATCTCAATTATTTAAAAGAACTCTGTAAGTATTGGGTCGAGGAATACGATTGGCGTCGGCACGAGGCCGAAATTAATAAGTTCTCGCAATTCAAAGCCAATATTGACGGAATTGATATTCATTTTATCCACGAAAAAGGCAGTGGATCTTCTCCTACACCTCTACTGATCACTCATGGATGGCCTGGATCGATTATTGAGCACCTGGATATCATCGAGCCCCTAGCCCATCCTGAGAGATTCGGTGGAAATATTGATGACGCCTTTGATGTAATTGCCCCTTCGCTGCCTGGGTTTGGCTTTTCGGGGCGTCCAATTAGGCCAATGGGGCCGCGGGGTATGGCAAAGATTTTTAATGAGCTTATGACGAACCGACTTGGGTATTTCGATTACATTGCGCAAGGCGGGGACTGGGGCAGCGCGATCAGCAGTTGGCTTGGTTACGATCATGCATCAGCCTGCAAAGCAATACATATCAGTTTTCCCACCATGCGCCATAAGGATGGGCCGCAAACGCAGGAGGAAAGGGCTTGGTCAGAGAAATTAGATTGCGATCAACTGATGGAAGATGGATATCGGGTGCTGCAAGCGACCCGACCACAGACACTGAGCTATGCAATGGAGGATAGTCCCGTTGGAGTTGCTGCCTGGATTATAGAGAAGTTCTACGCTTGGTCTGATATTGAAGGAGAAAATCTCGAAGCCGTATATAGCAAAGATCTATTGATAACAAATATAATGATCTATCTCGTCACAAAAAGTTTTAATTCAGCATCGTGGATCTATTTTGGGAGGAGGGAGGAAGGAGGAAGACTTTTGGGAACTGAGGGCCGTCGCGTCGAAGTTCCCACTGCCGCAGCGTTATTCCCATCCGAAATGCTCGCTTGGCCACCAAGGAGTTATGCTGATAGGCTTTACAACATCACGCGTTGGACTCATATGCCGCGCGGTGGACATTTCCCTGCCATGGAACAACCGGAGTTGCTGATCAATGACATCAGGGACTTCGCTCGATCACTTGTTAAGCAAAAGACGAAATTTGGTGTCAACTTGGCGTGATTAAGCTATTTACTTCAATTCAAGGAGTTAAAGCGACATGAGTAGAAATAACGCTTCAGAAATTCAAGTAACTAAGCAATTGAGTAAAGAGGTTATCTTTTCCCTTGCGCGTAACGGTAGCCTAGTTGCTAAGCACTTGATTCCCGGTTATCAAAGTTCTGAGGGGCTAATGGAGATCAGGACTCCGATAGACAACACCCTTATTGGCCACATGGCAGATGGTACAAATCTGGATATCTCACGCGCAGTAGCGGTTGCACGAGAATCATTTGAATCTGGAGTATGGTCTAATAAGAGCCCAGCGGAACGGAAGCAAACCTTGCTGGCCTGGGCTGATCTCATTGTTATGCATGCCGAGGAGATTGCCGCATTGGATTGCGTGGATGCAGGAAAGCCAATTTCGGATTGTATTCAATTTGATCTGCCAGCCGTAATCGACACTGTTAGATGGTTTGCAGAGGTGACTGATAAATGCTTCGGTAGGGTCGCGCCCACTGGTCAGTCAGCGACGGGGCTTATTGTAAAGGAGCCTATTGGCGTTGTTGGTGCTGTGCTTCCGTGGAACTACCCTGCTCAAATGTTTGCTTGGAAGGTAGCGCCAGCGCTGTCGGCAGGCAATTCTGTGATTGTAAAGCCAGCTGAGCTTACCTCTCTGAGCGCATATCGGCTTACGCAACTCGCCCATGAGGCTGGCATACCACCCGAGGTCCTTACAATGGTAACCGGAACGGGGGAGAGCGCTGGACAAGCTTTAGGCCGACATCCCGATGTAGATATGGTTTCGTTTACAGGGTCAACAGAAGTTGGCCGCCTCTTCTTAAAATACTCAGCGGAAAGCAACCTCAAAGAGATTGTTCTTGAGTGCGGCGGGAAGAGTGCTCAGATCGTTTTCGATGATGTAAATCTTGATGAAATTGTTAACGAAATAGTTGCGGGAGCATTTCTTACTATGGGTGAGAATTGTAGTTGCGGATCACGACTAATTGTGCAATCCAATATTAAAGAAGCACTGCTGCAAAAAATCATTTCGGCGCTCTCAACTTGGACTATAGGTCTTCCAACAAACTCCGAGACGCGTATAGGACCAATGGTGGAAAAGGCTCATTTTGAAAAGGTAATGTCCTATCTCGATAGTGCATTAGCTAGCGGTGCACGCTTAGTTCATGGGGGGGGTGTTCGGAGAGATGTCGGTAGCGGGTGGTATGTTGAGCCAACTATTTTTGACAACGTAACGCCCTTAATGCCGATCTTCAGAGAAGAAGTATTTGGCCCCATTCTCGCCGTCACTACCTTTCAAACAGAGGAGGAGGCAGTGAAACTTGCGAATGATAGTGATTATGGGCTCGCTGCGTTTCTATACACTCGAGATCTTCGGCGAGCACATCGCGTAGCACGTAAGGTTCGGGCAGGAACTGTCGCTGTAAATGGCTTTTCAGAAGGGGATCTAACGGTTCCGTTCGGTGGCTATAAGATGTCTGGGTTTGGTGGACGCGACAAAGGGATGGAGGCCCTTGATCAGTACACGCAGACAAAAACGATCTGGTATGTTAACGAGTAAGAGCGTACAAACTCCAGTCAGTATTCTTGACCTATTCAAGATTGGGATTGGCCCATCAAGCTCGCACACTGTTGGGCCAATGAGAGCCGCAGGTATGTTTTTAGAGCACCTCGAGAAGGCGAAGTTTATTTCGTCGGTGCATCGCATAACAATTAGTCTTCACGGCTCGCTCGGTACGACAGGCCGCGGTCATTCCAGCGACAAGGGGGTTCTTTTGGGGCTAATGGGATATCAACCCGACACGATAGAGCCCGACTCAGTAGAAAATCTGATTGCAGATGTCTATCGGCAAGGAAGATTGAGTCTGAAGGGAGATCGGTCAATTGATTTTAATCAGGATGCTGATCTTATTTTTCACGATAGTGAATCATTACCGATGCACCCGAATGGCCTTCGATTTATAGCCTCAGATAACAATGGTTATATATTAAAAGAACGCACCTATTATTCCACGGGTGGCGGCTTCGTAACCTCGGGAGAGGCAGAGGAGACAGGTTCCGCCGAGAGCGGAAAACAGCCTGGAGCTGAGAGTCTACCTCTGCCTTTTCGTTCTGGCGATGAGCTTCTCTCCTTCGCTGAGTTGTATCAATGCAGTATTGCTGAAGTAATGATACGAAACGAGAGTTATTGGAGGTCGGCTGAGGAAACAGAGCACCAGTTATTGCGGAGATGGTGGGCGATGCGCGCATCAGTGGATCGTGGCTGCCGCTCGGAGGGTGTATTGCCGGGTTGTTTAAAGGTAAAGCGTCGAGCACCTACCATGTTTAAATCTTTATCGGAAAAGAACAAGGACCAAGTTCAGCAGGATCCTTTATCAGTGATGGACTGGGTTAATTTATATGCGTTAGCGGTGAATGAAGAAAACGCTGCTGGCGGTCGTGTGGTAACAGCCCCAACGAATGGCGCTGCTGGCATTATTCCGGCTGTACTGTGCTACTACAATGACTTTATCCCTGGTGCGGAAGAAAGCGGAGTAATAGAGTTTCTGCTGACAGCAGGAGCGGTTGGAGTTCTCTTTAAAAATAATGCCTCGATTAGTGGGGCTGAAGTTGGATGTCAGGGAGAAGTTGGCGTGGCTTGTTCTATGGCAGCAGCGGGATTATGCGCAGTACTGGGTGGCACGCCAAAACAAATAGAAAATGCGGCTGAGATCGGTATGGAACACCACCTTGGATTAACCTGTGACCCTGTGGGTGGATTGGTTCAAATACCGTGTATTGAACGCAATGCGATAGCCTCGGTTCAAGCAATTAATGCTGCGCGAATGGCTCTTCAGGGCAATGGAGATCATCATGTAAGCTTGGATAACGTAATTAAAACAATGCGTGAAACGGGGGCAGATATGTTAAACAAGTACAAAGAAACGTCGAGGGGCGGCCTCGCGGTCAATATCGTTGCGTGTTAATTCTACATACGACGGCAAATTTAGAGCCGAAATTCATACCGCAGCATGATTACGTCCGAGTTACCAAAGCATGCTGATTGCTTACCAGTGAATTCCCAGCCCTTTGATTCATAAAATCTAATAGCGGCCACATTACTATCGAGGACCTGTAGATGTAATTGGCGTGCAGCCTTGGTGCGTGCCCATGTTTGGGCTTCTGCAAGTAGTAAGCTTCCCGCGCCCCGACCTTTATGCTCGGGGAGAACATGTAGATTATCAATCTCCGAACTGAAAGCGGCGTCAGGATAATCCACGCATATAAATCCGACTGGACCTTCATGGTTTTCGGCGATGAATAGCACTCCATCGGTAGCTGCTAGGTGGATCATGCGTTGCGGCCAAAAACTCAAAGTCTCAAGCGGCATAACAAAATCAATATAGTGATCGGAAAGCTGATCTCGGTACGTGGTCGCTCTACTAATGATATGAATATCAGCGACGAGGTTTGCGTCCGTCTCCGAGGCCCTACGTAGGTTGAAAGGATCCGCCATTCGCGAATTTTAGACCGACCCAGATTCCCCCAGAGTGGTCCGGTTAAAACCCTTACGCACATTAGGGGGTTTTTCGGGGGAATGCTGCCCCCAGGCGTAGTGCAAAAATTAGGAGTGCTTTTGGGTGGTGTCCAAAATCCGTGCCAGCCGCTAGACTTTTCCCTTCCAGGGAATGAATATTCGCTCGAGATAACGCATTAATAAGTCGAAGCCAAAGGCAAACGTACCGATCACAAAAATTCCCACAATAACGACGTCACTCGCGAGAAATTCAGCTGCATTAAGGACCATGAAGCCAATGCCTCGGGTTGATGCCACCATTTCACCAGCGACAAGGGTCGTCCATCCAACCCCGATGCCAATTCGCATTCCTGTGAAAATTTCAGGCAAAGCAGATTTTAGAATGACACGACGGATTACTTGAGATGCGGTAGCACCCATGGAGTATGCAGCATGAATTTGCTCGATCGAAACCGATCGCACACCTGCTCGGGCGCTGATTGCCATAGGTGCGAAGATAGCCAAATATATCAGCAGCACTTTGGAGAATTCACCAATGCCAAACCAGATAATTACAAGAGGAAGATAAGCTAATGGCGGAAGGGGGCGATAGAACTCTATTGGGGGATCAAAAATACCGCGCATGACTCGATTGACCCCCATCATTATCCCGATAGGAATTGCGGTTACGCACGCCAGAAGAAACGCACCAAATACACGATAAAGACTAATTAGAGTGTGTTCAAGTAACGTTGAGTTCGCGAAACCAACATTAACAACCAGAATAAATTTTTCGTAAACTGAGGTTGGGGATGGCAGAAATAATGGCTTGACTAGTTGCGTCTCAGTAACTGCAACCCAGAGTAGAAGTAGTGCGAAGATTGTGCTTATGCTGATCAGTCTGCTGTCCCCCTGACCTGGTACACCGAACTGCTCTCCAGGGGCTACCGATCGCTTGGGGCGGAATTTCCTTTCCTCTGACGCTGATTGGATTCCTGCACGGTGACCAATTTCACGCATTATTTATAGCTCCCTGAGCAACGTTCAGTGTTTTCTCGTCCCCGTAGATGATCCCAAGAATGGTTTCTCGCATTCTTATAAAGTCCGGTTCCGATTTGACAGCTCTTGCATCTCGGGAACGCAAGAATCTTGCTTGAAAATCAAGTTCATAACTGTGAGTAATTCGGCCGGGTCGGGGCGACATCACGACAAGCTTCGTAGCCATGAATAGCGCTTCTTCCACGCTATGGGTGATGAAAAAAATCATCTTTTGGGTCTTGCTCCATACATCGAGCAGTAATTCCTGTATCGTTTCCCGCGTGAGGGCGTCAAGTGCTGCCATTGGCTCATCCATGAGGAGTATTGCTGGATTGCTCGTTAATGCTCGTGCAATTCCTACACGCTGTTGCATACCTCCCGATAATTGGTAGATTGCGTGTTTTTGAAAGTCTTGTAAACCAACAAGAGCCAGATTATTTGCAGCAATTGTCCGACGCTCTTCTTTTGGCACGCCTTGCAAGTCAAGCCCGAATTCCACATTCTCAATAACGTTTAGCCATGGCAGCAGTGCGTGCTTTTGGAAAACAACCCCCCGGTCAGGTCCTGGGGCCGAAATGCTTTTATTTCCGAGGAGAACCTGCCCTTGCGATGGGGAAATGAAGCCTGCCATTAGATTTAGTAGAGTCGTTTTTCCGCAGCCTGATGCGCCGACTACAACCACAAATGAACCCGCCTCAATCGTCAGGTTAATATCTTCAAGCGCTACAACTTCTTCTCCCGGGCGTCGTCCTGGGAAAGTTACACCAACTTGATCTAAATGCAGACTTGCCGCCATTAGTTTTTTCCTCAGTTGAAATTCGGGCTCAAAAGCATTTAGTCCTTTCGAGCCCGAAACACTCAAAGTAAATTATTTGAGTTTCATCGCTGCTTCTGCGTATCGCGACGTTACGCACTTACTGTAATCGGGGAGCACGGTATCGATACTACCCCTAGCTTTCAGAAACTCTGCGGTAGCTTTCATCGCTTTAGCCGCACCGCCATTGGATCCGCCTCCCAGCCAAGTAGCAGAGGCTTGCTCTGATACAGAAGGATAGCGATAGAGTGCAACTCCGGGTGGCACATCCTCTGCATTAGCGCCAAGAAGTTTTACGTTAGCTTTTACTGGCGCCGAATCCGGGGTCCATGCACTGGGGTTTCTGCGATAAGCTGCGTCAGCGTCAGTGGCGACCTTAACGAACCTAGCCATAAAGTCAGCGTTTGCCTCGCCCCATTTTTTGTCGACTGCCACGCCATCAAAAATAACCTTTCCTCGACGATTTAGTTCACCTGAGGCAATCATTACCTTGCCTGTTTTTTTAATTCGTGCAAGTGCGGGATCCCAGACGTAGGCAGCATCAATATCACCTCGGTCCCAAGCGGCTGCGATTGCAGGCGGCGACATATTTACCATCTCTACACTTTTGGCATCGACGCCCAAAACTTCAAGCGCAAACATTGCATGGTAGTGAGCCGTTGATACGAATGGTGTGCCGAGCTTTTTTCCCTTCAGATCGGCGGGTCCATTGATACCCGAACCATTGCGAACAACGAGCGCCTCTGCATCATCTATATCGCCGTGAATCCAAAATAACTGAACATCTACTCCTCGACTGCACGCGGCTGTTACTGGACTTGATCCGATCACGCCAATTTTAATATCCCCGGAGGCCATTGCGGCCGCAACTTTTGCTCCGGAATCAAACTGACGCCAGTTGATTTTGTAGCCAGTGCCCTTTTCAAAGTCGCCATTTGCGATAGCGGCAGAGAATGGTCCGATGATTGGAATATACGCAATAGTGACCTCTTTTTGCTGCGCAATGCTTACTCCAGCAACGGAAAACAAAGCAAACGCTCCGAAAATTGAGGTAATTACTTTCTTAAATAATGTTTCCGTCAAAACTTGCATGACAAACCTCCTGTTGTGTTACTCCGCATTGATTGCTAACCAGCGGTGGGCGTGGATAAGGGTTGAATATTTTGTTGAAACCGTATCAGCATGTAGCTCTAGTGCTAGAGTGTCAATACAATTATTGACACGGTGTCAATTTGGAGTAAGTGATGTGGATATCTAAAATCGAACTTAATAAAGGTGAGCTCCGCTATCGAGCGATTGCTGACGCAATTCGAGACGCCATACAAGCGGGAGATCTTCAACCTGGCGATTTATTGCCTACTCATCGAGCGATGGCTGAGCGGCTTGGGGTAACCGTTGGAACCATTTCCCGCGCTTACTCGGTCGTCGCAGATTGGGGGCTGGTCTCAGCACGAGTGGGCTCGGGCACTTTGGTTCGTGGCCGTGACGTAGACGAAGTGACGAATCCATGGGTAATTGGGCAACCCGGTAACCGCATAGAATTTGGGCTGCTGTATCCCGCTGGATTGACGGATGTTGCATTGCGTGATCGTTGTTTCGGGCGACCTTTTGAGGGCCTGGGCCGTGATCTTCTGGGAAGGGCTTTCACGGGATATTCGCCCGAATTAGGGCATCCATCCCATCGGGCTACGGGGGCTGACTGGCTAAGTCGGGCTGGGATTGATGCGGATGCTTCTGAGGTATTCGTAACTGACGGTGGTCAAAGCGCTTTTATGACCCTGTTGACTGGCTTACTGCATTCTGGAGGCGTTTTGCTTGTTGAGGAATTACCGTATTTGGGCATTAAGCATCTGTGCACAGCTATGCGCATAAATGCAGTGACTGTCCCAATTGATTCGGAAGGCATGATCCCCGAGCGACTTAAGGAATGTGCGAGGGCGTCCGGCGCCAGACTAGTATTGATCACACCCACGCTTCAAAACCCGACTGGAGCCCGTATGGGTTTAGAGCGTCGGCAGCAGATCATTGATGTCGTAAGGGAAACGGGACTTCAAATAATTGAGGATGCAACTTTTGACAGGCTCTATCCCGACGCGCCTCCTGCTCTTGTGACGTTAGCGCCAGAGCGCACCTTTTATGTTGCGAGTTTTTCGAAAATGGCGCTTCCAGCGATGCGCGTGGCCTTCGTTAAGGCACCGGCCCATAAAATGCCACTTTTTGAGTCTGTTCGTCACAGCCTCAACATCGGCGGACCATCTCTTCAAGCAGAGGTTGTTAGCAGATGGATACAGGCGGGACTAGTTGAGGAAGTGTGTCAATGGCAGCGTACCGAGATTGATCGTCGTTGGAAAATGGCGGTTGAAAAGTTACCGAACTTCGTGGTAACGGAGGCTATCCCAGCGCCGTTTGCTTGGCTCCCGCTTCCAAATAATTGGCGATCCATAGATTTTGCAGGACACTTGAGAGAAATGAATGTAATCGTAATCGAGGCTCGCCACTTCGTTATAGGTAGGGCGAATGCGCCAGACGCAATTCGCATCTCCCTAACGTCACCCGCATCAGATGGGATGCTTTTGCAAGGGCTAGAAATTATTCAGCAGCTACTCGATTCAGACCCAATTTCTGCCCGATTAAACTTCCGATGACAGTTTTGACGCTTGTGCCAAGTGAGGAATTTTTTCAGTATGAAGTCATTGCACTCGGATGTACTGATTATCGGCAGGGGCGCATTGGCTCCGCAGCGGCCTACTCTCTTAAGGCACCTGGGGTATAAATTTCCCTCTAATTATCAATGACTTACGCCTGCAAAAAACCACCAGTAGCAAAGAAGTAGCACAGTGTCAGGCGCAAGATCTTGCAAAATGTTTGGTTTGGTCATCGACCCCAGACTGACATTACGGCCCATCCCAGAAAAAACCCGACACTGCCGCATCAGGGCCTGGTCTGGCAGTGTCGTGTAACCCGACGCTGCCGAGTCAGGGGCTGGTCACAAAAAATATTTTCGCTAGACCTCGTGAGCATGCCACAGGCGGTTGCGGGACTCTATGTGTCCTACCCCAAACCTTGCTCTTTAGGCCGGTTTGATCGAGTTTATTGCGGCCTGAGCTTTTCTAATGCGATCGGTTTCTCTTTGGCGTTTTAGCTCGGCGGGCATCGAACCGTTACCGCAAGTGACAGAGGCGCAATAGAGTTTTAAAGTGGCTATGCGGAAATCAGTCTAGATTTTTTACTGCTGGAAAAGCGACGGCGTGGCTGATTTTCGGATGCCTGCCGAATTCTTTTGGACAGGAGTCTGACGACTACATATCTGCTACAAGTTTCCAGACCTGAGAGGGGTTTGAGGTCAATTCCACCTCTCTTGTTTGGTAGAGGTCGCGATTCGATATGGGTGATTTTGACGTCTTAAGAATTCCTTGATAAGGTTCGTCGCACCAAACTAGTGCGTAAAAGATATCGCCCCTATGGACAAAAAAATCAACGACCATGTGGCCGTCTTGCATAGTTACGGTAGCCGATTGCGTGAGTATCGATTTACTCGGCGTTGTTCAATCTTTGAGTTGGCAAGCGAATTGGAGCTACCCCTCAAGGCACTGACTGACATTGAACAGCTTAATGCGATGCACGAAGAGCCGCACATCTTAAAGCAATGGGTTGATCGGCTGGAAA
>JACCDP010196004.1_pt1 | contig 10372 bp, 12 predicted proteins | sample 7445841 | NCBI WGS metagenome assembly JACCDP01 (sample SAMN15323441, study PRJNA562643) | freshwater metagenome | isolation source: river surface water | place: USA:Blue River Watershed | collected 2017-08-17
TAGATGGTAACGAGAAAATGAGAAGTAGTAACGTAACTACTTTCATCAAGGAAGCAATTTTTCTCATACTAGTTTTTGGTTTCTATGAAGAATGATTGATTATCATAGCGTTAAATTTTCATGTAATTGCCGTAATAATCAACGCAATGTTAAAATTTCTTAGGCATATTTCAAGAACTAATTAGGTGAAAAATAGGGTTATCCACAGGCTTTCGGGATAAAATAGTGGCAGCAAGCGTGATTTTTGAACAAATTGAACAGTATTAAGGATTTTGAAGCTTAATCATATAAAACTATATTTTAATATATAATTGTTATTTGTTTCGTTTTTATTCCTTTCTATTAACTTCGTGACCTTAATGATTTCCCAAAATACCATACAACAAATTACAAGCCGCATCGATATCATTGATATCGTTGGAGAGTTTGTAAAACTAAAAAAACGGGGAACCAATTATTTAGGTAACTGTCCTTTTCACAACGAGAAATCACCTTCATTTACAGTATCTCCTGTAAAAGAAATTTATAAATGTTTTGGTTGTGGTAAAAGTGGAAACTCCATTACATTTTTAATGGAGCATGAAAAATATAGTTATGTTGAAGCATTAAGATGGCTTGCTGCTAGATACAATATTGAAATTGAGGAAACAGAAACATCTCCCGAGCAAAAAATATTAGTTCAAACATCAGATAGTTTATACGCAATCAATCATTTTGCGCAAAAATTTTTCAGTACCCAACTATTAGATTCGGAAGAAGGAAAAAATATCGCACTCTCCTATTTACAAGAAAGAGGATTTAGAAAAGAAATAATCGAAAAATTTCAAATTGGTTACAACCCAGATAGCAGAACAGCTTTAACAGAAGCGCTCATTGCCAATCAATTCAATCCTACACTACTTCCAAAAACAGGCCTTGTATCCAACAGAAATGGAGACGAGCTCGTAGATAATTATAGAGGAAGAATTATTTTTCCAATTCATGGCAATACCGGTAAAGTAATTGGCTTTGGTGCACGTGTAATTGGTAAATCTGATAGAGGCCCTAAATACATCAATACCCCCGAAAACGAAGTATACAGTAAGAGTAAAATTTTATATGGCTCCTACTTTGCCCGGATGGCTATTGATAAGGCGGATGAGTGTTTACTTGTAGAAGGATACACAGATGTAGTAAGTTTACACCAAGCCGGCATCGAAAACGTAGTTGCGAGCGGTGGTACATCTTTAACCACAGAGCAATTAAGGTTAATAAAAAAATACACCCAAAATCTGACCATTATTTACGATGGTGATAGTGCGGGAGTTAAAGCAGCACTTCGTGGGCTAGACATGGCACTAGAAGAAGGACTCAATGTAAGGCTTGTGCTCATCCCCGATAATGAGGATCCAGATAGCTATGTCAATAAAGTGGGCACCACTGCCTTTAATGAATTTGTTGCTACTGCCAAAAAAGACTTCATCATTTTTCAGCTAGAAGTGATGCTGCAAGAAGCGGGCTCTGATGTAAGTAAGAAAAGTAGCGTTGTAAATCAAGTGGCAGAAACACTCAGCAAAATTAACAAGGCCGAAGATTTTACCAAGCAACAAGATTATATTAAAAAGTGCGCTAGCCTTCTACGCATTGATGAAGCAGGTTTAACAAACCTCGTTAATAAATTTAAACGTGATATTCTTGTAAAGCAAGAAAAGAAAATGCCCTTTGAAGAGGCGCAACAAATATTAGAAGGTAGTGTTGAAACAGGTTTTGATGAAGGCGCTGCGCTGGTTAACCAGGATGACATTTACGAAAAGAATTTAATCCGTGTATTACTTGATTATGGTCTTTTAAAATTTGACGATCATAAAACAATGGCCGATTTTATTTTTGAAGAATTAGAGCAGTTTGATTTTGACAATGAACAGTATTTGCAACTTTATCAAATATACAAAAGCTGGTATGACAAAGGATTAGAACCTACATCTAAAACACTACTCTACCACGATGATGAAAATATTAGGAACCTTATAGTAAACTTAACCGTTTCACCGCATGAGTTAAGTTTAAAATGGGATACGATTTTAGAAGGCATGAATATTGTAAATAGAGACACTTCCATGGAAGACGTTACCATGAGTGTTAATTATTTTAAACTTCGAAAAATTAAAAAGATGTTTGACCAAAACCAAGTTGATATGGAGCATGCAGGTTTTGAAGAACAAATGAGACTTATAGAATTACACAAACACCTCAAGGATATAGAAAGAGAAATTACCAAAAAAATAGGAACAGTCATCATCAAATAATTTCATAAAATAAAAAGGGCCTCATGTACATGGGCCCTTTTTATTTTTCTAGAAGTTTCTATTTGATCCTGCTCTTGTAGGCTTCACATTTTTTCTAATAGCCCACAAATCTGTAATTCCAAAAGACTTACGTGTTTGTGCATTGTTTACACCAATTACGGCATCTGCCACTGTTTCTTTTACTTCTGTTGTTAACTTTTTTAGGTTATCTGTATCGATTTGTACGATAGCAGGCATAGCATTACTGTTCATTGTATATGTATTTAAAATTTTGAATCGTTAAATTGAACAAGAAAATTCAAATGGCTGGCACGGGGGCAGTAATCGTAAAGTGAACCTTAAAAAATCAAGTGCTACAAGAGCAGATAGGTGTTATTAGGGTTGTTGTTCAATTCTGGTGCAAAACTACGATTTTATATTGATATCCTAACAACTATTAGCAAAATGATTGTTAAAGTCAAATACATAAATTGTATTTTTAGTCTATGAAAAGCATATATACAGGGCTATTAACAATACTGATGGGTTGTTCTACTCCTACCAAAAACTTTCCACCCGCAGGTTCTTCCATAGAGGCGGGTCGTAATTACGTTGAAGCCTGTTTACAAGGTGATTTTGAAAAAGCAACAGCCTATGCTGCTCCTATCCAAACCATGAAGTCACATACCGCTAACACCGAAAAAAACTACAGAACCCTAGATAAAGAAGGCAGGTCCAATTTCAGACAAGCGTCAATTATAATTCTCGGAATAACCGATCAAGATAGTTTGCATACCCAAATGAATTATCAATATTCGTTAGACAAAAAGCCTCGCCAACTTGAAATAGAAAAAACAAACGGCAAATGGCTAGTAATTGCAGTAAAGGAATAAATGAATAGGTATGGAATTTAAAAACATGATTTGGGTTGGACTAGGTGGCATGCTGGGTGCTCTGTCTAGGTATTTTTTTGGACTCACCATTAAATCCGCTACATTTCCGTATGCAACAGGTGTAGTTAATATTTTTGGCGCCCTAGTTATGGGTTTTATAATGGGACTTGCTATTAAAGGTCAAATAAGCCCCTCTCTTCGCTTATTTATAGCCACGGGGATTTGTGGTGGTTTTACCACATTTTCGGCTTTTGCCTGGGAAAACCTAGAACTTTTGCAGCAGCAACGTTATGGCAGTTTTTTGGCGTATACCCTTGGCACATTAGCACTAGGTATGGCTGCAACAGCCATTGGATATTTGTTGGCTAAATGAAATACGGACCTTATCTTTGCAAAAATTAATTACATGGAAGCAAATAAATCAACTACAAAATACTGGGCTATCTGTTTTTTCTGGTTAGCCGTAATGATTACTTTACTCGTTGTATACCGTGAATTCTTTTGGTTAGCGTTACCTGGTACCGTTACCTATTTTGCAAAAGCAATGGACTTAATGTAAACCAACCTTACTATATTTAAAAGCAGCACTTGTGCTGCTTTTTTTATGCCTTCCATTTAAAATTATAATGCAACCCTCCGGATAGTTCGCAGTTGATGCGTACGAATTCCTGTAGTACTACTTACAATACCTGCCTGATCGATAGGATCGATTCTTACAACGGCAGAAGCATGAATAATTTGATGGGGCGATAATAAAATGCCTACATGGGTAATTTTCCCTTGCTCATTATCAAAGAAAGCCAAATCGCCGGGCTTGGCCTCTGCTAAAAAACCAATGGCCTCTCCCAATTCTGCTTGCTGATATGCATCACGAGGTAATTTGTAATTAAATAGTTTAAAAACCATTTGCACAAAGCCACTGCAATCAATACCAAATACAGTTCTACCGCCCCACAAATAAGCAGTACCTAAAAACTGTTTTGTTGCTATTTCAAGTGCCGCTGGAGTGAATGCAATGTTTGATGGATCCAAACTGGCAGCTGTGTAATTGAATTCAAAATCAGCATGCGCACTGGAAACAATGGGTGTGCCAAGCGGAAGTTGAATAGATTGTCCATTAAACACTGCAGGATTAACCCAGTTAGCGGTGTATCCCTTTGTAACAATACTCGTGCCTTCTGGTAATATTAGTAATTGCAATTTCTGGCACCAACCTTCATAACCATCTTGGTGCATTTTAAGCTGATAAAAATCTTTGGTTTCACTTATGATGGTAGCCGTTTCGCCAAATAAAATTTGAGAAACCATTTCTGCCCGATGTGAACCCTCTGCCCGTATTGCAGCAACTGGAACTACGCAAATCACTTCAGCCATAGATTAAAATTTAAAGTAAGTTATGCCCTTTGCTTGAATCATTGACGACGCTCTAAAAAATACTGTTTGAGGTCCAATGCCTTTTTTTCTATGTGTATCCAAGAAAGATATCCAAAAATAAAAGCACCAATAGTACTCGCAATAAACAACATAAACGTTGAAGGCCTGAACCAATAAATTAGAAATTGCTGCAATGGAAACGCATACAAATAAATCCCATAAGAAGGATCGCCAATGCTAGCATGTACAAAAGTTGCAACCCTAGACGTTTGCTTGCCTAAATAAATCACTAAAAAAGGAAGTGTAACATAAACAACCGTATGACCTACACCAAAATATGTTGCTGTAATAAGCGCTATCAATAAAATAGCGGCAATGGTATGTTTATAATTGATGGCATCAAAATCAAAGCAGCTTAACAAAGAACCCATTAAAAAATATATGCCCAAATCAAAAAGAGGTTCGAGCGGGATAAAAAAATGTGTTTGAACTGTCCAATTGTATAACAATATACGAACCATTAAAAAGATCCCTATAACAACAACCAATGCAATTTTTAACAACTTTTTTTGGGGCCGAATAAAAAAGAACAACAAAATAAAAAGATAAAAGAAAAACTCATATTCAATGGTCCATAAAGACCCATTGATGGCAGTAGATGGTAGCCCCGAAAATATACCAGGAATAAAAAAATGAGGTTTAAATAAAATGAGGTTACCTAAAAAATAAGCATACACTTCTTTGTTACTAAAGAAGTGTGGCAGATTACTTGGATATATAAAATAAACCGCAACAAGTGTCACAAGTAACACCACGGCCAATGCCGGAAAAATGCGGAGCACCCTTTTTACGAGGTATTCAAAAATAGAAGTACTAACCATCATACTTTTAAAAATCAAATAACCGCTAATAATAAAAAAGCCTTTTACCCCAATAAATGAAAATAAAAAAGTGCTATTGGTTGCTACAAACAATGGGTCGGTAGCGCCATCCCCATTTAAAACATAGGAATGGGATACGATCACAAACCAAGCAAATAAGATGCGCAATAAATCAAAGTTGTTTGCTTGACGTGCTGGAAGTTGAGCCATTGCGCTACTAGATTTTTTTGAACCACAAATATATCTTTAATACCTAAAATCTAACGATATTTACATTTCTATAAATCATAAATCTAACCCATGTCATTAAGCAGTAGTTTTGAAGAAATCATACAACGTAGACGTTCCAACCGAAAATTTGATGCCAACGTAGAAGTCCCCGACGATGTGATCAAAAGAAGTTTAGAAAGAAGCATCCTGTCTCCCAACAGCAGCAACATGCAATTGTGGGAGTTTCAGTGGATCAAAGACCCTGCATTAAAAGATTCATTCACGGCACTTTGCCTCGACCAAAATGCGGCTAGAACAGCCAAGCAATTGGTGGTTTTTGTAACCAGAAAAGATTTGTGGAAACAAAGAGCAGCATGGAACTATAATAAAATAAAAGAAGGCATTAGTGGCGAACCCAACACCGCCCAAAAAAGAGGACTCGATTATTATGGCAAACTCATGCCCCTTGCCTACCGCTCGGATTTTTTTGGAATTTCTACATTCATTAGAACAGCACTTTGCTTTTTTATGGGACTTCGAAAACCCTTTATGCGTTTTGGCGGAGATGCAGACCAAAGAGTTACTGTCCACAAATCATGTGCATTAGCAGCCCAAACATTTATGCTATCAATTGCTGCCGAAGGTTTTGAATCTTGTCCGATGGAAGGCTTTGATGCCGTTCGGGTTAAACGTGCATTAGGGTTACCAAGCGGCGCAGAAATTAATATGATTATTGCCGTAGGTAAAGGCACGGAAGCGGGCGTTTGGGGACCCAGGTTTAGGGTTCCTTACGAAGAGGTGGTGGTGGTTAAATAAAACAATTTACGATCCACAAACGTTATAGGATTAGTCAGTCATTTTATAAAACATATTCCATGCATAAAATTTTAACAGGCGCATTACTATTGATTGCAACAGTTGCAACTGCTCAAGTTGACACCACAGATAATTTCGATTATAGCAAGTTTGGAGAAGCTGATGGCGCTACACGCTATTGCACGCAAAAAGTATTGAATCAAACGCCACAAAAAATTATTAGTATTGGATTTGACAAATACGGCTCTTTTCATATGCCAGGAGTACCTCTTGGGGGGATGCTCCCAGCTATGCAAGATTTTCATGTAAATCAAATGTCGGCACTTAAGGCACAAGTAAATATTCCTGTTATTTCTAACAATAAAATTATTTGGCAGTTAGGTGCGAATTATTGGGGTAGCAAATTTGATATTGAAAAGCCGGGAACCAATCAATTTGCATCATCGCTAAATAACCATAGCCTAACAAGCGCGGGTATCAACACCACCCTATTTAAACCATTAAACGAAAAAAACTTTTTAATTATTCAAGCAAGTGCAGATGTCAATGGCATTTTTCAAAACACGAGTGCTATCAACAAAGATGCGCTTACATTGAGTGCTACGGTAATTTATGGCTGGAAGAAATCTGAAAAAAATATGATTGGTACTGGTATCGCACGAACATATCGTGCTGGTCAACTCATTCATGTGCCTGTTTTATTTTGGAACAAAACCTTTAACGACAAATGGGGCATGGAACTCTTATTACCTGCTAGAGGATTTATGCGTTACAATTTTTCTACATTCAATATGTTACAAGCAGGATTTGAATTAGAAGGAAACCAGTTTTGGATGCCTCTTTCAAATAGTCAAAACGGATCGGTATATATTCAAAGAGGCGAGTTTAAGCCTAAAGTAATGTGGGATAAAAAAATAAGCGGCTTTGTATGGTTTCACGCAGAAGCTGGTATGCGTTACAACTACCGCTTTGAAGTAATGAATGTGAAAAGCGGGAAAAAAGAAGCCCAACGCTACTTTGAAAGCAGGTTGGGCAATCCATTATATTTTAACATTGGATTTAATTTTGTATCACCTTAATACTTGTCGGGTCCAAGTATCTGTTCTTCCAATAATTGAAATACCAATATAACCTCTTACTTCAAGTGAGTTAGCGTTTTGTAATTTCATCGTACAAGAATAGGTATTGCCATTTTTAGGATCGTAAATATTGCCATCATCCCAAACATTCTCTCCTTTGTAATTAAATCCCCAAATATTTACAAGACCTAAAATTGCACGGGACTTTGAAGTAGCCTCTGGATTATTTTTATCTACCTTAGGCTTACCTGTTTCAGGATCATTGGGTTCCTTTAACCAAACAATTTTACCTTGGTACTTGTCTCCATTTTTATAAATGCGAACCATCGCAGTACCTTCCCCCGTTTTCCAAACCCCAACAATTCCATCCGGATTGTCAGCCTTCAAATAAAAAGCAGAAGCGCCAACTATCATGAGCAAGCATCCTACAAAAAGCAAGGTCATTTTTTTGTAACTAGCTTTTAAAGCAAGAAATTTGATTTGTATGTTTTTCATAAGAGTGAGTTGTATTTATACAAATATAAAAAAGTAAATGATAAATAGGCTTTAAAGAAAGACCCAATAGTGTAAGTAGCATTGATAGCCAATAAAACAATGCTAATAAAGGTTAATAAGCGTGTTTTATGCTTTACTACATGTATGATTCCAAGTACTAAAAACAGCATCTGAGCAAGAATGAATGGAATTGTTAAAATTTCCCGAAAGACCCCAATTAAAACAAAATCCATTTTTAAAAAATCGAGTACATAAAGCAAAACAAAGTATGCTACAATAGAAAAATTTATGATAGTCAATGTTCTATTATTTAACAGTTTGCTCATTTAGTACCTGGTTTTTCGTTAGTTAGATTAATTCAGATTTAAAACCGATTCAATTATTCACTTTTAGCACTTTTAGAATCTATACATTCAGATTGAATATCTTTATTTCGCCACTGTATCCAGTATTCTTGTAACCCTTCTTTTGTTTTTAGTAATCCACTAATATTAAGCGAATCATTTTTCATCAAAGCACTTTTTAATTGGGCTTTTCTCCCAGACAAAGCTGGGACGTGATTCCATCCGCCAACATGATCAAAAGATGTAAAGGCTTCGCACTTTTCTTTTACCTTAATAAATGGAATACTTATTTTATAAGTCACATTTCCAGAACCCATACCTTCAGTAGTCATTACAATTTTAGCAAAATCAACTTTAGAATATTTTGCTGCTTTATAAAGCAGCTTTAATTTGACACCTACACTATCACACATTTTATTGGAGAATTGATGTGCAACATCAGACCAGTATTTGAATTCAGGACCAACATAAGTACCGTAACAGCTACTATCTGTAGAAACTATTTCTGATTTGCCGTAGGGAGTAGTGCACGAAAAAGAAATTAGCGACACGAAAATGATTAATAAATTTAAGTTTTGCTTCACGATATTTACTTAATTAAGGAGTAATTTAGAATATTTATTTATTTCACATGGACAACGGTATTTTTCAATCAATAATTGATTATCACCCTTCCATTTTACAAAACTAGGATCCCAATAATGATTTTTAAACTCATGTGATAATAGCTCAACCTTATTTTTATTTATGACCTCAAAAATTTGCAACCCAGCGTCATCACCTGCACAAGTCGCATTATAACAAGCAAAATATTTTCCTGTTTCTGAAAAAACAGGTTCTGACAGCAGTTTTACCTCAGTTCCATTATTTTTATCAATTAGTAAAAAATATACCCCTTCATATAGTTGAACACGCAAAATATAGTAATCAATATTTTTAAATGAACCTAAAAAACTATACTTAATATAGTCCCCATATTCAACTAAATTATTTTTGAAATTTTTAATCTTACCATTTGCATAAGCAATCCTTACTCCTGTTTTACTTGATTGCACATTCTTATCTATAAAAAGGTACTTTTGATTATTAACAATGGAAGCGTTTTTAAATTCCATACTATCGATTGGAAAAATATACAAGTATTTATTATCGACTGTAATTAAGGTATCATTATTAGAAATACCTTCCCAGCAATTATCAATCACCGAAATACTTTGATCATTACTAATTTTTAATTTGAGCGTATTTATACTATCCGATTTAGAAATTAGTTCCATATTTAATAAATCATTTTTTTTGTTTATCTGATTAATTTCAAATTTTAAATCTCTATTTTCCACCACTCTCGCCTTCAATTCTTCACTCATCCTATTTATTTCATTCTTTAATAAAAGAATTTGATTTCCCAAATTAAAAATAACAGAATCAAGCTCGATATTTTTTTGAAAAATTATTTTTCTTTCTTTTGATATTGTTTCTAAAAGACTATCATTTTTAAAAATCAGGAACTCAATTTGTTGTTTCTTGTTTTGGGCCAAAGAAGTCAACGATAGAAAGACTAGAAATAGGCTAAATAAAATTTTCATACGATGATACATACTCGCTAGGTCTTAGTTAGGATAAAAAATAAATATAAAACAATGAAAAGAAAATGCAAATAAAAAACCCCGCGCTGGGCGGGATTTTTTCTCTAAGAAATCTGTGGAGTCGAGGGGAGTCGAACCCCTGTCCAAACATCGTGACCATTAGCTTTCTACATGCTTATTTCGGTATTCATTGTAGACGAAAGGCCGGGAACGAACAAACCAACCTATCGCTTAGCTGGATGGTCTTAAGCAATAGTCACAGCCTTCTATTGCAGCATCTTATTTTGTTTTGAGTCGGCGGCAGCACATGGAAATAAGCGAACCTGTGCGGCGGCCCAAATGGTTACTTAATCACTGATTAAGCAGCCATGGCATACTGAGTATTGCCATTTGAAGTTTGAGTATTCAGATTGAAGTGCTAATTACACAA
>JACCDP010385003.1_pt1 | contig 10371 bp, 4 predicted proteins | sample 7445841 | NCBI WGS metagenome assembly JACCDP01 (sample SAMN15323441, study PRJNA562643) | freshwater metagenome | isolation source: river surface water | place: USA:Blue River Watershed | collected 2017-08-17
ATACCGATGCTCAATTAAAAGAATCATTTATAAATGTAGCATCTAATGTTGCAAATGTATTTAGACACGCTCAGAATTTTGGATATGTTCCTAAAATAAGTAGACCGGCAACTACTACATTGACAGTGTATCAAGTAGTTCCATCAGTAAACCCTTCTAATCCTGAACCTGATAGTAGATATTATCTAAAGATTAAAGAGGGTATGGAAGTGGTTTCATCTACTAATAATAATATAACATTTAGAACTACGGATATAGTTGATTTTGCTGACCCTAAAGGTAGAACTATATCAGTATTAACAAGAATAGGTGCTCAAATAGATCAATTTTTAATTACAAAAGAGGTTCCAGCAATTAGTGCTACGGTTGAAAGTTTAAATTTAACTGGATTTAATAATCCATTTAGACCTAATCCAACCTTTACTATTACAGATAATAGATTTATCAAAATTTTATCGATTAAAGATTTAAACGATCAGACATATTATTATGAAGTTCCATATTTGGCACAAGAAATGATATATGTTAAAGAGCAAAATGCATCGATTAATAATTCGGTATTAGCAACTGAAGCCACTTCTACACCTTATATTTTAAAACAAATCAAAACAAATAAAAGATTTACCACTAGAGTAATAGGTGAAGAATTAGTACAAGTTAGATTTGGTGCAGCAAGTGAATTTACAGCAGATGAAATGATTATACCTAATACTAAAAATGTAGGATTGGGGTTAAATAATTCAATAAGTAGATTAGAACAATCATTCGATCCATCTAATTTCTTAAAAACATCTACCTATGGAATCGCTCCTCAAAATGCAGATTTAGAAGTAAAATATTTATCTGGCGGTGGTATAGAATCAAATGTAAAAACGAATGATTTAAGAAGTATCACTAAAATAGAGTTTTTTGAAGACCTATTAAGTTTTGATACTATTAATTCAGTTACATATAATGCAGCAAAAGCATCAATAGCAGTAGATAATTTAATTCCTGCAACAGGTGGTAGAGGATTAGAAACATTAGAAGAAATTAGAGAAAATGCAATAGCAAACTACGCATCCCAAAACAGAGCAGTTACTAAACAAGATTATGAAGTTAGAGCGTTATCATTAGAACCATCATTTGGTAGTATTGCAAAAGTATTTGTTGAACAAGATACAGCTGCTGATATAAATCCTACACAAAATTTATTAAGAGATCCTAAGAGTAGAGATGAGTTTTTAAATATGACAAAATCTTTAATAGGAAAATCAGATGCAGAATTAGAAACAGCGGTTAATAATTTTATACAAAGTAAACAAACTATAAATTCAGAAAATAATCCATTTGCAATTAATATGTATGTTTTATCATATAATTCGGATGGTAAATTAGTGGTAGCAAATAATGCAACTAAACAAAATTTAAAAAGTTATTTAAATGATTTTAGATTGATTACCGATGCAGTTAATATCATAGATGGATTTGTTATAAACATAGGTGTAAATTTTGAAATAACAACATATACAAATTATAACAAACAAGAAGTGGTACTAAATTGTATACAGGCTATTACTGATTATTTCGATATAAATAATAGAAAGATAAACCAACCAATTAACTTAAGTGAATTAGAATTAGAAGTAGCAAATGTAGATGGTGTATCATCCGTTCCTAAAATAGAAGTATATAATATTTGTGGTGATGGTACGGATAGTAGTTATTCATTATATTCATATGATATAAAAGAAGCAACTAAAAACAAAATAGTATATCCATCATTAGACCCTTCTATTTTTGAACTTAAGTTTCCAAATAAAGATATTAAAGGGAGAGCATTATAATGATACTATTTCATACAGCATCTAGTGATGCAAGTATTTACTTACAACAACCTTATCAAAATACAGGTATTGATGAGATTTTAGAAATATCTAAACAATACTATGGTGATACAAAAGATATCAGTCGAGTATTGATTAAGTTTAATTCAGCATCTGTTGTATCTAATATTACCGATAATAACTTCACAGCATCATTGCAGTTGAAAATAACGGAGGCTAATGAAATAGCAAGTACATTTACTATTGAATTATTTGAGGTGAGTGGTAGTTGGGAAAATGGTACTGGCACCCGTTTTGATAATTTAACTACAAATGGTGCAAGTTGGTATTATAGAAATGAAAATAGTTCAAATTGGTATAAACAAATGGATGGTATTACGGCATCGTATGGTGTAGGTGTTACCGGTAGTTGGGATGGTTTAGGTGGTGCATGGTATACACAATCAATCGCAACTCAAACTTTTTCTTATACATTAGATGATATTAATTTAGATGTAACTAATGCAGTTAGAAATTGGATTAGTGGTTCTACACATAATGGATTTATTCTTAAATTAACATCAACAGCAGAAGGTGATAATTCCGATTATGGTAGTATTAAGATGTTTTCAAAAGAAACAAATACCATATATCAACCTAAATTAATATTAGGATATCCTGATAGTGGTAGTGTTACAGGTAGTTTAGCAGAGGTTAGTGATATTATAGATTCAGCAAATTATGAATTTTTATATAGAGTATATCCATCAAATCTTAAAAAAGAATATACTAAAGGTCAAAAAGTAACAATTAAAGTAGATGCAAGAGAATTATATCCAGTTAAACAATTTAATTCAACATTTGCATATCAAGTAAAATACTATTTACCAACTACTACATATTATTCAATCATAGATACAATCACAAAAGAACCAATTATAGATTATTCCGAAAATACAAAAGTAGTAAGAGATAATTATAACAATTTAATAAAACTTAATTTTTCAAATTGGGCAGTTGGTAGAACATATACGTTATTATTAAAAGTAGTAGATACGGATAATGAAGAAATTTTTGAAATTGGGACTTTTGATATTTATGAATAATAATGGCAATAGAAAAAAAATATATTAATTTTAGCGAAGATGATAATAACGCTAATGTAACTACAAAACTATATTCCGATGTTTTTAATAAAGAGGAATTAGAAAAATCAGTAAATACATTAGTTACTGAATTAATCAGGCCTTTACCTGATAGAAATTTGGATTTAATTCCAAAACCTATCTATGATGCGGAAGTAACAAGAAGTTTAGAATTAGAGAGGGAGATAATAGATTTACAAAATGAGATAGATGATTTAACATCACAAGTTCAGGCATTAACAGCAGATAGTGGTGCTTTGTATATTTCAAATGATAATTTATTAGTTACAAATGCAAGATTAGAAAATTCACTTACTTCGGTACAACAAACACAATTAGAGTTAAGACAAAATCTTACAACTTCATTAACTAAAGCAATAGCAGAGGCAACCGAAAGAACTGCATTGGAAGCAGAAAACAATGGTTTGACAGCACAAAAGAATGCATTAGCTAAACAAATAGATACATTGAATAACTTATTAGCACAAGCTAATGCAAGTTTACAAGTAGCACAACAACAATTAAGTGCAAAAGCACAAGCAGTAGCGGCCGGGGGAGTTTCTACCGGACAATTAGCAACAATTTTATGGGAAAAAGGAGATCCTTCTAAAAATGGTGCTGTTGATGGATTAGTGTATGATTGGGATTTAAATGCTGGTGGACAAAAAGTGTGGAGACCAGCTGGTAATTCAAAGGCATGGAGTAGTAAATATGTAGATGTAATTGTTGGACCAAAAGATGTAGATGTAGAATTAAAACAAACATTTTTTTTGGTACCAAATAAGTTTTCATTAAAAGCAAATCAAACACAAAGATTTACATTTGATAAACCAAATATATATGCGGTACCTTCTCCAGCAAATAAAAATTTAAAAAATGCCGCATTAGCAACTTCGGCAATTGCAGCTGTTACTACTGCATATATTGCAGCTGGTGGTATTTCAACTGCAGCTTCACTAGGAGCTTTGGCTGTATCTTTAGGTCTTATATCTGCACCGATTTCTGCTACTGCAGCAGGAGTTGCAGCTTTAGGTGGACCTGTGGGTGTTGCTGTTGCAGGACTATTAATTATAGGTTCTTTAATATTTGCCGGAACAAGACCAAAATATAAAGATTATACAGAAACAATAACATTTGTAATAAAAGATAAAGATGCTAACGGTAAAACTGAAGATAAAACATTTACAGGAAAAGTACATTCATACGATAAATAAACTATGGCAATAAACGATTTTAAAAATATTGAAAATATAAATCTTAATTTAGATTCAACAGCACAATTAGTTGATTCTAAAGATTTAGCTATATTCAAAACAGCAGCAAAGAATAATACTGATTTTGGAATGTCAAATAATGATGTTATCGAATTTAGAATATATGATATTTCAAATAACTTATTAGAACAAACAGGTGGTAAAAATGTTAGATATATTCATAAAAATGATATGAGTAAATATCTTAAGAGTGAAATCGATTCTAAAACACAAGAAAAAATATATGATATTGATGTTGAAAAATTAGTAAGAGAAAGTGGACATGAAAACGGTGAATATAAAGTAGCATTTAATTTTTTAAAAAATCACTTGGGAACAGAAAATTCTAAACAAAGGGTTTGGATACATGAGGTATCACCGAGTAGAACTGAAATTAGAGTGATGCCTTTATTAACAAATGATACAAAGCAAAATAATACAATTACATATCGATATAATACATTTTTAAATAAAGGAAAAGAACTTAAAAATATATTAGGTCTTATCAAAGATAGAATTGATTCATTAGAATTATCGATAAGTACTACAATAGATAATTATTTTGTTTCAAAACATGGACAAATTTGGTTAGATGTAGTTAAGAGAGATTTTCAATTTGGTAATGATAACAAATATACAAATTTTAAACAAAAAATATTTAAGGATTTTAAAAATAGTGTAAATTATCAATTAGAAGGTAAAGATTTTGATATTACATCACCTACCTATGGTAAAGCACCTATTCAAAAATTAGATATTGATGAATATTTTGCTAAGCAACAAATAGATACTATATTATTAAATAGATTAAGTGAAGCAATTGAATTTAGTTCTAAATTTATTTCACAAATAAAAATACCACAGAGTCTTACAAATGAATCAAATAAAAAAGAAGGTTCTTTGGTATTACAATCATTATTAGATACTAACTATCAAGCTAAGAGTAATCTTACACAAACAAATAAGATAACAATTAATAAACCAAAACCTGCTGTTGCAACACCTGCACCAATAGTTACACCTCCAATTAGTACACCTAATCCAATTGTTCCTTTACCAGAGCCTACTCCACCACGTGGTGGAGGAAGTGGTGGCGGTGGATCAAGAATTGGTAATCCTGAAGATGATGGAAGACCGGATTCAAGAGAGCCTGGATTGGGTAGAGAACGAATAGAATATAGATAAAAATAATTATTAAATAATGGCAATTAAATATAACAAAATATATAAGAAGTTGAATGACACCGAAATGAACATCGGAATAAATGAATTATTCGATGATGGGGGTGGATTCGGTGGTGGTGGTGGTAATACCGGTACACTACCGGTGCCAACGGCCGGTCAAAATTTAAAAATTATATTTAGAAACAAATCTAAATTTAAAGATAAATTAACATTTCCATTTGCAGGGCAAACTTACAATGAAAATTCGGTAGTTTTTTTAAATTCTAATAATTTAAATGATAGTGTAACAATATTACCAAATATTGAAACTAATTTTAGATTAAAAAATTATATTGTTTTAACGAAATCAACCACTACTAAAGAAGTAGAAGTATTTGATGATGTTGTTGATAGAGGTTCTGGTAGAAGAAAAAATTATATTGAAAAAATAAGAGTTAGTAGTATTAGAGTTGACATATATGATTTAAATAATACCCTAATAGGTACAGAAGAACATGAATTGCCAGCGACAATTGAATTAGATTTTGATTTAGAACAAAAGCAAAATGATCCAATTGAACCAAAGGTTAAAAATCAAAATATAACGTTAATTACAAATTATCTAAATACAAAATTAGATAATGAGTTAAGTGTAAAATTATTATCAGCAGATATACCACAAGGTGTAATCCTAAAAAGTGGACAGAGTTTAGATATTACAGCTGTTCCTGAAACCGATTATGGATTTACGATTGAGGTTCAGGGGTTATCTACCTTTAAATTAAAAAACATTCGTTATCAGTATGCAAGTAAGTTTAACGAAAATAGTTTATTTAATATAGAAGAATTTAAGATTATTTCATCTGATAATAAGGTGAAAATTTCTAAGGATATATTCAACGATAATATTCTATTATTAATAGAAGTTGAACCGAGTGATACAAATTATCCTAAACTAACACTAACAAATAAAACTATAAATGTTGGTGTTGAAGAAACCGTTTTATCATCTAAAACAGACACTAAATTAATTAGTATACCCGCAAGTATTACTAATACTGCGTTTGTAAAAGTTATAACTCCATATACCACATTTAATTTACCAATTAATGCAACAACATTAGTTAATAAAGATATTGTATTAGATTTAAAAAAGCATTTTAAAAATAATGTAGGGTCATTTAAAGTACTTTTAGTTCCATATAGTGAATTTTTTGGAGATGGACAAGTACAATCTGTACAGGTAAATATTTCTCAAATAACTGATATTCCAATTATTGATAAAATTGAATATCCTACCAACGTTTTAATTCCTACCTACACATTTGGTGATGTTAATTTTACGATATCATTTGAATCATTGGTTGCAACAACCGTGTTGGTATATCATTCTAAAGAAGATGATAATACTCAATTAGGTAAATTAAAAGCAAAAGATTCTATTTCGATAAACTATAATTCGATAAAAAAATTTAAAGTAGGTGATTCGATTGATTTACTTTTAATACCCTATAATAAAAATATAAAGGGAGAACCGGAAAGAATTTCAATTAAATTTGATGATTCTAATTTTTATGTTTCTACTCAATCTTTAAAAGATGAGTTATTATTAGCAATTTCATCACAATTTAAAATCGAATTAAATAATAATACTTATTTAAACCATATTGCATCGTTTGATATTGATGACAAACAAATTGTAGTATCAAACTGGGATGTTGATAATACAACATTCACTAAATTTAAAACCGATGCATTAGGTAATCAAATACCAGATGGTGAGATAAATAAAAGTGTAGTAATTAAATTATATGAGCCGTTACCAGCAAATATAAACAAAAATGACACACTATGGGTTTCAGAAATTAGTGCATTACCGGTTTTACAATCTGTAATTTTAACAGGTACACCAACTGATATTTGTGTTCCACTTCGTTCTCCTAATTTTAATGCAGATGTTGATTTTGTAAAAATGCAATCAACTGGTATAGGAAATTATGATGATTTAATATTAAGTGGTTCAGCAACATCACAGCAAATAGTTGAAAAATATTTAGCAGATAATTTTATTGATATTAAAGGAGTTAATATTGATTATTCTGATTTTTCTAATTTTGTAAAGTATAGTAGTGCGGTTGAAAGATTAGCAAACTTTAGATATAAGAAAGAATTAGTTGAGTTTTATGATAATAGGATAAATGTATTAACAAGTTTAACCGCTAGTGCAACTAAAGAAATAGAATTAGATACAACAAGGACTAAAAAATCTAATCTAATAACTGGTTTTGATGGATTTGAAAATTATCTTACACAAAGTGTGTTTACAGCATCATTTGTATCATCATTTGTTGATGGTAATATAGCAGGTTATAACAACAATTCAATTGAATTATATGAAACATACTACGATTTAGCAGATTCGTATGATAAAAATAGTATTAATTTATTAAAAAATAATATTCCTTTACATATTATAGATGATAGTGAGAATTTAGATTTCTTATTATTCTTAGATATGATTGGTAATTATTTTGATATTATTTGGGCATATATCAAAGGAATTACGGAACAAAAAAATATATCAGAAGCAGCATCAACAGGTATAAGTGATGACCTTTTATATGATTATTTAAAATCATTTGGATGGAATCCTAAAAACTTAAATTCAAATAAACAACTTTGGGATTATACGTTTGGATTAAATGGTGATGGTGCATTAAATAGTGGTTCAATTGATCAATATTTAGATGGTAATACCGAAAAAATTACACCGGAACAAGCTACAAAACAAATTTGGAGACGTATAGCAAATAACTTACCTTATTTATTAAAACATAAAGGAAGTGTTAGAGGTATTACTGCATTGTTAACATGTTATGGTATTCCGGCATCTAACTTATCTATTATGGAATTTGGTGGGCCGAACATAGACTCAGTTGAAGATGCACCTAAATTTGTATATAATAGTTTAACACATAATTTAGTATTTGATAATTTAGCAGCCTATTTAGAAATACCATTTTTGGGAACACCTAAACCACAGGCTATTGAATTAAGATTAAGGCCCGAAAACTTTGAGAATTATACATTAGTAAGTGGTAGTGGATTTAGGTTGGGTATAAATGCAGATACTTCTAGTGCAACATTAGATAAATACGGATTTTTTACAATCAATGGAACTCAGATAGGAACATCTTATCCGTTTTACGATGGTAATTATCATAGTGTATTATTTCAACAAAGTGGTTCTAATACTGCTAAATTATATGCAGCAACTAACTATAAAGATGATATAATACATAGTGGGGAGTGGACAGGAACAATTGTGAGTTCTAATTGGGAATCCGCAACTAATTTTAAAATAACTAACTTTATTGGTAATATTGAAGAAGTTAGAGTTTGGAAAACGGCATTAAGTGAAAGTGTGTTTAATACACATGTTATTATGCCAGAAGCCGTAAATGGTAATGATATTTATGCATCTACTAATGATTTATTATTAAGATTAGATTTTGAAAGACCACAAAATTTAGCTATTAATACAACCATTAATAATGTTGCACCTTCAATAGAATATATTAATTCAGTTAGCGCAAGTGGATTTGTGGTTGATTCAACATATCCATTCAATTACGAAACATACGAAAGAGAATTATCATTAACAATTCCAAATAGTGGTGCTAGTAGATATTATACAAACAAAGTAAGATTTGAATCACAAGAATTGGTGGCAAATTTATCACCAACAAAGAGAGCAACTAAAAAAGCATTTGAAACATCAGCAACGGATTCAAATAGAGTTGGTTTATTTTTCTCTCCTAATAAAGATTTAGATTTAGATATTGCAAAATCATTGGGTGGGCAAAGTTTTGATGATTTCTTAGGTGATCCGATGTATGAGTATGGGTATACAAATTATCCTCAATTAGATTCATTAAGAAATTATTATTTTGAAAGAGTAGGTGAACGTAACATTTATGAATTTATTCGCTTAGTAAAGTTCTATGATAAATCATTATTTACTAATCTTAGAGAGATGTTGCCAGCAAGAGCAGTTGTAACTACTGGTTTATTAATTGCTCCACATATCTTAGAAAGAAGTAAACATAAAATAAATAAACCATTAGCAGAATCAGAAACATTAGAGGGTGTTGTTACTGAATCACAAATTACAGAATTAAATGCAACTTTTGATTCATATGAGTCTACATTAGATGTAAACGAAACCGAACAGATTAATGCAGATGTTTTGAGTATTGAAGGTTTAATAAATGAAAAAGATGAATATGATTTTAATGCAGAAGTAAATTCATACGAATCTACAATTGGGTTTAATGCAGATGAAATTTCAGATGGTGAATATTTAACATACGATGGTATTATAGATGCTAAATTAAAAGATCCAACAATATTATCGGAATTAGATTTACTTCGTTCCGGACAAGTAGTTGGTATAGATAATTTTGAAAATTATGGTTATGGAACTTATTTTTCTAATGGATATGGTAAATACATATATGAAGAAAATGGTAGTTTTAAATCAAAAGGAATAAGAGCATTCATAGTTACAAAAAAACGTAGTATCGTTTCAACTGACTTTGATAATGATGGATATGAGTTTACATATGTAACATCATCTTATGATAAAGAATTAATTGTTCAAGATTTACATCAAAGTGGAAGTGTAGTGGGTGGAGATATTATATCAGCCGTTACAGCAAGTGGTTATTTACGAACACACTATTCATTTACAGGTGATAAACATTTAGGATTACAAAATTCATTTTATAAAGGTTCAAAACAAAATGAATTTACTACGGTTGATGGTAAATCACCGGTTGAAACATTCTTAAGTAATCCAACTACATTGAGAATTTCACCACAAGGTAGAAGTAATAGTGAACCAATATTAGAAGTTGAATAAAAATAATGTAAAGAAAAAATATTTTATATATTTATAAAAGAATAATAAACAAACTATGGCATACTTAGATAACACAACAA
>JACCDP010176761.1_pt1 | contig 10370 bp, 7 predicted proteins | sample 7445841 | NCBI WGS metagenome assembly JACCDP01 (sample SAMN15323441, study PRJNA562643) | freshwater metagenome | isolation source: river surface water | place: USA:Blue River Watershed | collected 2017-08-17
AATTATTAAATAAAAATTGAAAATTTAACATTATGATACTTTATCGTAATATTTAAAAAAATGTTTAAATTAATATTTATTATGAATTTACTATTTATTATGAATTTACTATTTATTGATGGTTTTATCAAGTTTAAAGAATTTAAATCAAATAAATATAAATTAAATTTATTTGATTATAATGAATTTGATGTTGAAAAAAAAACATATACTATTATTTCTGATACAAATGAAGAAATAATTACATTATTAAATGATGTTAAACAACATAAAATTAATTATGTTTTTATTGATAAAAATATATTTTCTATTACTGAATTAATTGATATATGTAATTATTATTCTGTTGATAAATCAGTTAATATTTTTACAATTCCACTTATTTTTTTTGAAGACGAACAATATATTGGAAGTACGTTTGAATTGTATGAAATAATGAAATATTATTAAAGAAATACTTTATTTATCAACTAATTTATTTATTTGTATAATACCACAGATTTTATATAAAATAAAATATAAAAAATTGTATAATATATAAAAATTGTATAATATATATTTTATATATTAAATTTAATATGAATTATATCAAAATGAAAATAACATATCGTGAACAAAAAGAAATAATAAATAGATATACTTTTGAATCAAATGAAAGATTTAATAAACGTTTAAAATTTATAAAAGTTTTAGAAGAACATAATTTTAGTTGGAAAGATGCTGTAAAGTTTTCAAAATTATGGTATAATATTATTTATAATAAATGTAAATATAATCAAGAATTATATTTAATAGTTATTAAATATAATAAACTTATAAAATAAATTAATTAAATTTAGAATATGTTGTCATATAATTATCATTTTGATTAATTTGATGATTATCATTAGATATACATACAGGTGGTCTTGTCATTGGTACTTGCCATTTACCATTTAAAACATTATTATAATTATTATTTGATTCTGCTAAAGTTAAACCATTTGCCATAAATATTTGTTTATTTAATTTTTTTTTATCTTCTAAATATAAAATAGCAGTATTTATATCAATTAAATCATTTTTTATTTTATATTTTATATTATCAACTTCACCTACACTTAAAATTTCAGATCTAATTAAATCATTACATAGTAAATCAATATAATTGTTAATATATTTATTTTCACTATTATTTCCATTATTATTTTGATTATTATTTTTTATTTCATCTATTCTTTTTTGACATTCAATTTCTGGTATTTGATAACTATTATTTAAATTTTTAATTTGTAATTCAATATTATTAATTTGATTTTTTAAATCTTCAAATATACTTAATCCATTTAATAAACTTTGATTGTATTGACTATTATTATTTGATATATTTTGATTTGAATTATTTGATATATTTTGATTTGAATTATTTGATATATTTTGATTTGAATCATTTGATATATTTTGATTTAAATCATTTGATATATTTTGGTTTGAATCATTTGATATATTTTGGTTTGAATCAATATTATTATTTATTTCTTTTAAATTATTTTTTTCTTTTAAATTATTTTTTTTTATAAAATGTTTATTTTGATGCGTATTAATTATTTTGTTATCTGTTAATTTATGCTGTTTATTTTTTATTGATTTATTTTTTTTTTTTAAAGAATCATGATGAATATGTTTTTTATTTTGTTGTAAATATATAGGTTGTGAATAATATATAGGTTGTGAATTTATAGGTTGAGAATAATATATAGGTTGTGAATTAATAGGTTGTGAATTAATAGGTTGTGAATAATATATAGGTTGAGAATAATATATAGGTTCATCTGAATGTAAATTATCATCTGATTGTGATTGGTCATCTGATTGTGATGTGTTATCTGATTGTGATGTTTCGTATGTTTTATGGTGATTTTGATGTTTTTTTTTTTTATTTTTTAGTTTACGTGTATTTTTTTTAACTTTAATTGTATTTTTATTATGATCAATGTTTAATATTTTGTAAGGGACTTCTGATGCCGGTGCATATGATTCACTATCTAACGATCTATTTAATGATACAAAATTGTTATTCATTATTTAAGTTTAGAATTTTTATTTTTTCACGATTAAACATTATTATTAAAGTTAAAATTATAATTATCAATAATAAATTTAAACAATATAAAAATAATAGTAAACTAACATAGGGATATAATTTATTAGTATATTTTGTTAAAAGTGGATTAAGTAATTCTATCTCAATAATACTTTGATTTTCTTCTTTTTTTACTTCTAAAAGTAATTTATCAATTAAATTTTTAATTATTTTTTCAATCATTATTAAAATAAATAAAAAAATTTGATAAATAATTATTTAAAGGTTTCTCGCTAATATTAATAAGTATGTCAACAGATCCAAAGTATTATGGGGAAGATGTAAAAGTTATTAAAAATGTAGATTTTAGTATATTTACTAATAAAGAAGTTAAACTTTATTCATCAGTAAGTAATGATCCATTTGGTATAAATTTACCAGAGTCATATGAAAATTATGAACCAAAAAAAGGTGGATTAGTTGATTTGCGTTTAGGTACATGTGATATATATTTACCTTGTACAACATGTGGTTTAAATTCATTAGACTGTCCTGGGCATTTTGGACATACTGAATTAGCAGAAATGGTTTTTCATTATGGTTTTCTAATGCATTTAAAATTAATATTACAATGTATTTGTGTACAATGTTCAAAATTATTAGTAGATAAAACAGATATATTATTTAAAAAATCACTAAACAAAAAGAGTGAAGCACGGTTTAAAGAAATTAAATTAATTACAAAAAATATAAGTTTTTGTTATAATTGCGGGGCACCTGTAGGTAAAATTAAAAAAGAAGAAAAAGAAAGTACATGTTCTTTAAAATTATATTTAGAAAGAGAAATTGGAACTCAAGTATTAGATGAAAAAACAGGTGAAGTAAGTGATGTATTAAAAAAAATATTAAGAGTTTTAACGCCAAGAGATTGTTACAATATATTAAGAAATTTATCTGATACAGATTGTTTTTTAATGGGGTTTAATCCAAAACAGGCAAGACCAGAAGATTTAATTTTAACAAGATTTCCGATACCACCTGTTATTATAAGACCAACAGCCAAAATTGATTTTTTACAATCTTCAACAATGGAACATTCATTAACATTAAAAATAGCAGATATTATTAATGCAGATAAACGTGTAAGAAATCAATTGGATAAAGAAGTTGGTGGAAATGAATTATTAACATACAATCAAGATATTACAAATTTATTGCAATATCATATTGCGACTTATTTTGACAATGAATCATGTGCATTACCAAAAGCAGAATTTAAAACGGGTAATAAATCTATTAAATCAATATCAGCAATAATTAAAAGTAAACAAGGTCGTGTTCGTAGTAATCTTATGGGTAAACGAGTAGATTTTTCTGCACGTTCTGTTATTACATCAGACCCTTATATTAATATTGATGAAGTTGGTGTACCAAAAAAAATTGCGATGGAATTAACAATACCAGAAGAAGTAACACCATTTAATATAAAAAATTTAACAGAATTAGTAAAGAGGGGGCGTAATGATTATCCAGGTGCTAATTTTGTGTATAAAACAGTTTATAGAGATGGTAAAACAGAAAGTCAAAAAATAGATTTAAAATATAGAAAAAAAGCAATTAAATTAAATGTTGGTGATATTGTGGAAAGACATTCCGTAAATGGTGATTATGTTTTATTCAATCGTCAACCAACATTACATAAACCATCTATGATGGGACATAAATTACATGTTTTAGATCGCGATGATACTAATACATTTAGAGTCAATGTTTCAGTTGTAGGTCCTTATAATGCTGATTAACCATTAAGTCAGCAACAGGAGGCATTGTAATGATGTGTTACCTCCTAGTCTATGTGTAATAGGCGACATTTTCAAATTGCGGGGACATCCTAAAAAATATTAAATATTTTTTGTTTTTACATTACCACTTTTATTTGGAAACATTTAAAAGGAACAGGGTTAATTACCCTTCCCATAATTATTTATAATTTAAATAATAAGGTAAAAAGATGTAAATTTAAAGGACAATCCGCAGCCAAGCCCCTAAGTCTGTTATGATAAAGATATGGGGAAGGTTCAACGACTAAATGGAAATGGGTCTGAAGATTTTAATCAAATCTAATGAAGGCATAAGATATAGTCTAATCCCACTAGTAATAGTGTTTATGTTCGGGGTTATTAACTTACACCTAATTATATTAATTAGTGTTAATTTCAACAAAGCATAAAAATAAGAATGAATGTTTTTATTGGTATCAATGTTTGATGGTGATGAAATGAATATACATATTGGACAATCAGTCCAAGCAAGAAATGAGTTAAAAAGAATAGCAAGTGTTAAATTTCAAATAGTTGGGGTTAAAGATTCTACACCAATTATAGGATGTGTACAAGATGCATTATCAGGTGCTTATTTATTCACACAAAAAAATATTAAAATAAAAGGAAATATAGTAGCAAATTTTTTATGTAATACAAGTTCAGAAAAGAAGAATGAAATTAAAATGGATAAATATTATACAGGTCAAGAAATATTTTCATATATTATACCAGAGGGTATTAATAATATTAAAATAGTAGATAATGAGACTATATTTGAAATAGCAAATGGACAATTATTAACAGGAATATTAAATAAGGAACGATTATCAACAGTTGGTGGATCAATAATACATTATATTTGGGATAAATATGGTCCAGAAAAAACAAAAAGATTTATTGATGATTCACAAAAATTAGTTTTATCTTTTTTAGCTTATAGAGGTTTTACATTTGGTTTTGGTGATTGTTTATTAAAAGAAACAATTCGTGATCAAATTCATACTATTATAACTAATAAAATGATTGAGTATAAAGTATCATTAACACAATATGAGAATGATACAGAACAATTAGATTCTAAATTAATTGAAGGTATTTTTTCAGATGATTTAAATACATTTAGTACTAATATAGCACCATTGATTATGAAAAGTTTAGATAATAATAATAATTTATTTGTTACTATTAATTCTGGTGCAAAAGGTAATAGTGTTAATTGTCAACAAATGACAGGAATGGTAGGACAAAAACAAATGGAAGGTATTAGGATAAAAAAAAATGTAGAAGGTCGTAGTTTACCAATATTTCATCAAAATGATGATACACCAGAAGCACGTGGATTTATTATACCTTCATTAATTGATGGTTTAGAATCATATGATTATTTTTATGATGCAAAGTCAAGTCGTGAAGGGTTAATTGATACTGCTATTAAATCAGTAACATGGGAAACACCAATTATAATTATTGAAAATAATAAACCAAAACATATTCAAATTGGTAAATGGATTGATAATTTAATTAATAATTCTAATAATGTAGAGAGACTAGAAGAACAAAATATGGAAATGTTACAAGTTAATAATGTTTTAATTTCTACTACAGATTATAAAGGAAATGTTTCATGGGGTGAAATTTCTGCTGTAACACGTCATGATCCTGGTTTACAATTATATGAAATTAAAACTAACAGTGGACGATCTGTAATAGTTACAGAATCAAAATCTTTACTTATTTGGTCTGATGAATTAAATGAGTTTAGAGAAATGTTAACTCCACAAATTAAAATAGGTGATTGTGTACCAGTAACACTTAAATTAGAGAATCCATTAATAATTGATAAAGAAATAAATGGATTTGAATTAAATAATGAGACCGGATATTATCTAGGATCATATTTATGTAATGGGTTAATAATTAATTATGATTTTATAAATTCAATTGAATACACAATAAATAATGAATTATGTATACCATCAATTGTTTATAATGCACCAAATAGTTTTATAATTGGATTTTTAAATGTTTATTTTGAAAATAAAAATAATATTATTAAAGATAATGAAATTTATATTAAAATAAATAATAAAGAAATAATTAATGGACTTGTAATGTTATGTTCACGGCTTGGTATATTTACAAAGATAATAACAATAATTAAAAATGTATTATATAATTTGATAATACCTTTAGAATGGACAAATGCATTATATACAGGTAAATTTAAAAAGATAAATGATATTATTTTGGATGATATAATTGAAATAAATTTAGTAAATCCAAAATTACATAAAAAAATGTATGATTTAACAATTCCAAAAACATTTAATTTTGGTTTGGCAAATGGTTTACAAGTTAGAGATACAGCAAAAACAGGATATGTTCAAAGACAATTAATTAAAGGTCTAGAAGATTTATCAATTAAATATGATAATACAAATAGAAATTCAAGAAATGTTATTATACAATATGTTTATGGTGAAAATGGTATTAATCAATCATGTCAAACAAAGCTTATAATAAGTAGTGTTTTAATGAGTAACCAAGAAATTGATGAAACATTTGGTTTTACGGATAAAGAATTATCTAAAGTAAAAGGGAAAAATATAAAAGAATTTAATAAATATTATTTAGCTAAGATAAAAAAATATAGAGATGAATTAAGAATTATACAAATTAAAGCAAATAATAATTATGGTATAGTAGAAGATAAATATATGTTACCTGTTAATTTGTATAGATTAACTCAAGATTATTCAAATAAAAAAGAAAACTTTGAATTAACACCACAAGAAATTGATGATGGTATTGAAGAATTATTAAATAGTAGTGATACACGATTATTACCAGTATTAAAAGAAAAAGATGATAGATCATTAAAATATTTATTAGAAATAGCATTACATGATTACTTATGTCCTAAGAAATGTATTTTTAAGTATGGTTTATCCAAAAAACAATTTAATAATTTACTAGAAGAAATTAAAATGAATTTTATAAAAGCTTTAATTGAACCAGGTGAAATGGTTGGTATTATTGCAGCACAATCTATAGGAGAACCCACTTCTCAAATGTCTTTAGCATATGATGAAGTAATTAAAATAATTATTCATAATAAAAATACAAATAAAACAATATTATCATCAATTAAAATAGGATCTTTTTGTGATACTATTATAAATAATAATCCAGAATTAACATTTAATACAGGTCATATAAATAGTGTTGAAAGTGAAATAAATTCATTAGAAAATGAATATTATATTATCGGTGTTGATAAAAAAGAGAAAACACAATGGAATAAAATTTCACATATTAGTCGTCACCCTGTTAATGGTCAAATGATGAAAGTAATAACTAAAAGTGGTCGTATTGTTCATACAACATTAAGTCATTCACATTTAATTAGAGAAAATCAAACAGTTGAACCAATACTTGGTAAAGATTTAAAAATAGGTATGCGTATACCAGTTGCTAAACATATTGATAATATTTTTATAGAGAAATATATTGAAATAGATAATATTAAATATGAACTTGATTATTTATTTGGTTGGTCTGTAGGTGCTTATTTAGGAGAAAAATTTATGAATAATATAAATTTAACATGTACATCGGAAAATTATATTAAAAATAAAAAGTTATTTGCATCAAGAATAAATAATGAAACATTATTTAAATTGATTGATAAAAAAGTCCCAAATTTTGCATTTGTTGCACCGAATGAGTTTAAAGCAGGATTAATTCAAGCATTTATAGATAGTGATAGTAACTTTAATGATAAATTAAATTATAAAATAGTGGCATATAATTATTCTAAACAAATAATTAAAGATATATCTTTATTATTAAATTATTTTGATATATTTGGTTCAATTGAATCTCGTGATATTAAAGGAATTAATATGTATTATTTATCAATACCTACAAAATATGCACAAATATATAAACAACATATTGGTTCATTATTATATTCTGATAATTTAGATATAATTGTAGAATATGCATCTAAATGTAGTCTATATAATTTATATGATGATATAGATAAAATAAATGGTTTGAGTGATATAATTGTGGATTGTGATAAAAAATTAAATGTTGAAATTGAAAATAAATTAGAGAAATTAGAAATAGAAGAAAATATAAATAGATATACACTAGAAAAATATATTAAAATGTTTGAATCACATGAAAATATTGATAAAATACAAGATAATTTATTAATATTAAAACAAGCATTAAATTCAAATGTTATATGGGATGAAGTAATTAAAATTGAAATATATACACCACCACAAGATGAATATGTTTATGATTTTACAGTACCAGAGAATCAAACATTTATGACAGATAATGGAATTATTGTACATAATACATTAAATACAAAACATAGTGCAGGGTCAAAATCAAAATCAAAAACAACATCAGGTGTACAACGAATTGAAGAATTACTACATTATAGTAAAGATATTAAAACACCTGAAATGAAAGTATATTTTAATGATAATATTTCAAATGATAAAGCACAAATAAATAATATCAGTTCATATTTTAAACATTTATCTATAAAAGAATTATTGGATAGTGCAGAAATATATTATGATTTAAATGATGGATCAGAATTATCTAATGTATTAAAGAATGATAATGTTTCTAATCCATTTTTTATAAATAATCAAAAAATTGAAATAAGCAATCTACCAATTGTTTATAGACTTAAATTAAATATAGAAAAATTATATAATAAAAAAATAGCATTATTAGATATTAAAACAAAATTTTTATATTTTTGGAAAAACAATTTCCTTAATATTAAAAATTTAAAAAAGAATGAAAAAGATATATTCTCAAAAATATCAAAATGTGCTATATTAAATAATACTGATGCAATAGATCAAATAATACATATAAGATTTAATATGTCATCATTTAATTATAATGTATTAACAGAATTTTTAAAAATAATTATTGAACAAATAACTTTAAAAGGGGTTGATAATATTAATGATATTGATCCACCTGAATATGAATTAAAAACAATTATTGATAAAGAAACAGGTGCTATTAATCAAGAAAATAAAGAATATGTTGTTTATACTAGTGGTATTAATATTGAAAAGTTAAAATATATTAGAGGTGTTAACATATCAAGAACAACATGTAATGATGTAGCAACAATATATAAATTATATGGTATTGAAGCTGCAAGACAGTGTTTATTAAATGAGTTTATGAATACATTCAAAGTTGGAAATGCTAAAATAAATCATAATCATATGTCTGTATTAGTTGATATGATGACACATATGGGAAATATTATATCAATTGATAGACATGGATTAAGAAAAGTAGAATCTGACACATTTACTAAAGCATCATTTGAAAATACAATGGATCATTTTGTTAATGCCGCTATATTTAATGAAAGAGATACATGTGAATCTGTATCTTCAAGAATTTTATTAGGAAGAGTTATCCCTGGTGGAACAGGTGCCTTTTCACTTTTATTAGATACTGAAAAATTAGAAAGATCAGAATATACTAAAAGTGAAAGTGGTGGAAGAGTAACATTTACATTATTAGAAGAAGAATCAATATTTAAAGATGTTATAAATTATGGTATTTTAAATAATGATGTTTTTATTCCAAAATAAAGAATTTATTAAAAAAAATTTGTTTTATAGTCTTCATAAAAAATTGAAATAATTATATTTTATTTAATTAGATACCATTGTTATGACAGATATTATTCATATTCAAAACATTGAAAATAAAATTATTCATATTGAAGATATTAAAAAATATATTCAAGAAAATAATAATGAAGTCTTAATATTAACACCAAAAGAAAATTATATTACAAAAAATTATATTACAAAAAATTATATTACAGAAAAGCACCTTATTATGACAAACATTAAAGGCTCTAAAATTAAAGAATGTATTATAAAAAATAAAGAAACTATTATTATTAATAGTAATGATACAAGTTATTCATCTATTGTACATGATATATGGAAAAGTATGCCAATTGAAAAAATGTTAGAAAACACAACATTTAATATTAAAGACACAAACGAAACTGAGAAAGGTTATCATTGGTGTCCTAATATAAATAAATCATATCAAGGTAAAGATGCAGAGGCTTGAACTGTTGGTCTAATAGTTAATATTTTATTATATTTATTATTATTTTATATTTGATTTTTATTTAAAGAAATAATAACTATACAATTTAATGAATGCAGAAGAAAAAAATGAAAGAATTAAACAAAAATCAATTAACAATAACAAACTTCCAAGAGACAAAACCAAATATGTTTCTATACGAGAAGCTTCTATTATTACTGGAATCAATGCCCAAACTTTACGTAAACTTGGCGATGAAAATAAGATTAAATGTTATAAAACTTTATCCAACCAAAGAAAATTTGATAAAGAATATTTGGAAAAGATGTGCAATAATGATAACTCTAATGATCAAG
>JACCDP010320731.1_pt1 | contig 10370 bp, 8 predicted proteins | sample 7445841 | NCBI WGS metagenome assembly JACCDP01 (sample SAMN15323441, study PRJNA562643) | freshwater metagenome | isolation source: river surface water | place: USA:Blue River Watershed | collected 2017-08-17
CTCGACGAGAACGGCAACGAGACCGACCACGGCATCCTCGCGATCCGCAAGCCCTGGCCCGGCATCACGCAGGGCATCTTCGGCGACGAGAAGCGCTACGTGGAGACCTACTGGAGCCGCTGGAACGGACAGTATTACTTCCCGGGCGACGGCGCCATCCGCGACAAGGACGGCTACCTCTGGATCACCGGCCGCGTCGACGACGTGGTCAACGTCTCCGGCCACCGCATCGGCACGGCCGAGCTGGAAGCGATCTTCATCGAGGACGCGGCGGTCGCCGAGTCCGCGGTCATCGGCGTGAAGCACGAACTCAAGGGCCAGGGCCTCATGGCCTTCGTCATCTTGAAGTCCGCCGCCGCCAAGACGGTCAACGAAGCCGAGCTCGCCAAGAAGCTCAACGGCATGGTCGACGCCAAGATCGGCAAGTTCGCCCGCCCGGAACGCATCGTATTCGTGCCGGATCTCCCCAAGACCCGCTCGGGCAAGATCATGCGCCGCCTCCTCCGCGACATCTCCGAAGGCCGCGAACTGGGCAACGTCTCGACCCTGGCCGATCCGGCCGTGGTCGAAGCCATCCGCGCGAAGTTCAACGCGACCAAGGCCTGAGCTAAGACCACGGTCCCCAACAAGACCCCGACACCTGTCGGGGTCTTTTGTTGAAAGACAGCACTAAAAGGGGAACCGGAATGTAAGCGGTGGGCATTATATCCCCAGCCAATCATGCGGTTTCCGGTCTCCCCTTGAGTTCGTCACCCTGTCTCGAGGTAGGGCCGAGCATCCCTGCTCGGCCGCGGCCAACCAAGGATGGTTGGCCCTGCCCCCGCCACCCGTAACGGCATCCATCCCCCATACTCCATACTCGATACTCCATACTCTTTTTATTGGCTCTCTTGCCTCCCCTCGCCCTTCCCCCTATTTCTCCTCCAACCCCACCGCCCCATGCGCCTCCCCACGCTGCTCCTCCTGCTGCTCGCCACGCTCGGCTTCGCCGCGCCGAAAGGTCCGACCCTCGCGGTCGGCGACAAGGCTCCGACCAAGCTCCCTTCCGCCTGGATCAAGGGCGAACGCGTGAGCGCGCTCGACCCGAAGAAGACTTACGTGATCGAGTTCTGGGCCACCTGGTGCCCGCCCTGCGTCGCCTCGATCCCGCACCTCGCCGAACTGCAGGCGAAGCTGAAGGACGACGGCGTGCAGGTGATCAGCATCCACGTCGCTTCCGGCGTCGAGGCGGCCGATGACTACGTCCGCAAGAACACGAAGAAGATGGAATATACGATCGCCAAGGACCCGCGCGGCGACGTCGGCAAGGCCTGGCTGACCGCCGCCGGCCAGAACGGCATCCCTTGCAGCTTCGTGGTCGCCGGCGGCAAGGTCGCCTACGTCGGCCACCCGATGTCCCTCGACGTCGAGAAGATCCGCGGCTTCATCGAAGAAGCCAAGGCGGCCGCCCCCGCCGCCCCGGCGAAGAAGTAAGGACGCATAGGTATTGGCGGTTAGCGGTTGGCGGTAAGCGGTTAGGAAAACACCTGCCTTACGGCAGGGCCCTGAGTAGCAATACCCCTACCACCGGCGACCTACCCCCCATCCGCCATCGATTCAGCCCTCTGTTCAGTCCTCGACGCAGTCCTCAATTCAGCCCTCCATTTCCCCCTCCCTATACTCCATACTCAATACTCCATACTCTATTTGGCGGTTTGCCTCCCCCTGCTTCCTATCCTATTAGTTTTCAATGCGCGCCCTGCTCCTGCTGCTGCTCACGGCCACCCTTTCCGCCGCCGGCCTGAAGGTCGGCGACCCCGCCCCTGCCACGCGCCCGGAGTCGATGCTCCAAGGCGAAGCGGTCAAGGACTTCAAGAAGGGCGAAGTCTACGTGTTCGAATGCTGGGCGAGCTGGTGCGGCCCGTGCGTCGCCGCGATCCCGCACCTCAACGACCTCCACAGGAAGATGGGCAAGAAGGGCGTCGTGATCACCGGCGTCAACGTGTGGGAGGGCGAACGCGACGCGGCCTCCGCGCAACGCGCCAAGGATTTCCTCAAGGCCCAAGGCGACAAGATGTCGTACCGCGTCGCGGTCGGCGGCAAGGCCTTCATCAAGGACTGGCTCGAAGCCGCCGACGTGAACGGCATCCCGCACGCGTTCGTCGTCGCCGAAGGCAAGGTCGCCTGGATGGGCCACCCGACGCAGCTCACCCCGGAGATCATCGGCGACATCCTCACAGGCACGCCCCTCGCCGCCGCCGCGCCGATCGCCGACAAGATCCCGCAGCGTCGCCTGAGCAAACCTGCCGTGCCTGCCGGCACCGCGCCGGACGATCCGGAGATGGCCGCCGCCCAGGCCAAGCTCGACGCGCTTTCGGAAGCGATGCGCAACCGCGACTGGGACGCCGCCGAAAAGGCCCTCCCCGCCGCCGCCGGCGTGCTCCCGCCCCAGGAAGGCAAGGAGCTCCGCGAATCCATCGAGGCCCAGATCGGCATGGGTCGCGGCGACCCTTCGAAATTCTACGCGCAGCTGAGCAAGCTGGCCGACGAGGAGTTCGACGACCCGGAGGCGATGAACGAGATCGCCTGGCGCCTCCTCACGATGAAGGCCTTCGAGAGGCAGCGTAACCTGGCCCTCGCCGAGAAATGCGCCGTCCAGGCGGTGAAGCTCACGAAAGAGACGCACGCCGACAAGCTCGACACGCTCGCCCGCCTCCGCTGGCTCCAAGGCCGCAAGGAGGAAGCCATCCGCTGGCAGATCAAGTCCGTCGACAAGGCCGAAGCCGGCGAGATGAAGGACGCGCTGCAGAAGACCCTCGACGCGATGCTCAAGGGCGTCCTGCCGCCCGCGGAAGACGAGAGCGACGAACCGAACCGCTGAGCGGCCGGCGACACGGATGCGACGTCATCTCATCCCTGCCTGACACCCCTCCCGCCACCGCCACCCGAGGCGCCTGCCTTCCTTGCCAACCGGTCAACCTGTCAACTGGTCAACTGGTCAACTAACGCCGAAACTTTCTGCGCCTCCGAGCCTCCGTCAACTAAGCCTCTCTGCTTCGTCCGATACTCCATACTCGATACTCGATACTCTCACATGCTTCCCCGCCGCGACTTCCTCAGGTTCTCCGCGCTCGCCTCGCTCGGCGCGCTCGCGGGCTGCGCCTCCCGGCCGGCGACGGCGCGCATCCGCCCGATCACGCGCGGGCCGAAGTTCCACTGGCGCGGCTACTACGACAAGTTCCTGTTCTCGGCCGACGATCGCTTCGTCCTGGCGAACGAGGTCGACTTCGAAGGCCGCTCGCCGACGAAGGCCGACTCGATCCGCGTCGGGATGGTCGACACGCAGGACGGCGACCGCTGGATCGACCTCGGCGGCTCCAACGCCTGGAACTGGCAGCAAGGCTGCATGCTCCAGTGGGTCCCGGGCTCGGCGAACGACGTCGCCTGGAACGACCGCGAAGACGGCCGCTTCGTGACGCGCGTCCTCGACGTGAAGACCGGCCGCTCCCGCACGCTGCCTCATCCGTTCTATACGCTGAGCCCGGACGGCCGGACGGCCTTCGCGCCCGACTTCGCGCGCCTCGACGTCACCCGCCCGGGCTACGGCTACGCCACCGGCGCGGTGCGCGACATCTGGAAGCTCACGCCGGCCCCCGATGACACGGGGATCTGGCGCATGGACATGGCGACCGGCAAGCAACGCCTGCTGTTCACCGTCGCGGACGCGACCAAGATCCCGTTCACCGGCCCGGCGCCCAAGGACTTCCGCGCGGGCTCGGTCCATTGGTTCAACCACCTGCTCTGCAACACCGACGGCACCCGCCTTTTCTTCCTGCATCGCTGGCGCAATCCGGGCGACAAGGGCGGCTTCCACACCCGCGCGCTGACGATCGAGGTCGACGGCGGCAAGGTCCACGTGATGGACCCCAACGGCGGGACGTCGCACTTCGTCTGGCGCGACCCTCGGCACATCTTCGCCTGGGCCTGGCACCCGTCGCACGGCGAACGCTTCTATCTCTTCAAGGACCTGAGCGACGAGGTGACGGTCGTCGGCAAGGACGCGATGCCCAACAACGGCCATAACACCTACCTGCCGAACACGAACGACGAGTGGGTGCTGAACGATACCTACCCCCAGGGACCGCAGAAGCTGCAGCGGCCCTATCTCTATCATATCCCGACGGACCGCCGGATCGAGGTCGGCGCCTTCCCGACCATCCCTGCCATCAACGGCACCGAATGGCGCTGCGACACGCACCCCTCGCCCAGCCGGAGCGGCCGCCGGTTCTGCTTTGATTCCGCCCACGCCGGCGGCCGTCAGGTCTACGTGGCCGACGTCGCCGACCTGCTGGGCTGAGCCGTCACGGGACCGTCACTCAATCGCGCTTCCCATCGGCGGGGGCGCCCTGCATAGTGCCCCCGATGCCCACCCGCAGCGCCCTCGAGCGAGCCCGCTCCGCCCTCCATCTCCGCCTCCTGGCCGCCCAGCGCCGCCTGGTCGCGAAGCAGCAGAGCGCGGTGATCGTCCTCGGCGGCAACGACCGGCTCGCGGCGTCGGAACTCGCGAACCAGCTGACGGAGTGGTTCGACTCCCGCACGGTCCGCATCTGCGCGCCCGAAGCCCACGCCCACCCGCGGCGCCCCTTCCTCTGGCCTTACTGGCAGGAGATGCCGGCGAAAGGCCGCATCACGATCGTGGTCGGCGATTGGTTCACCCGCACGGCGATCGAAGCCGCCGCCGACGAGCTCAGCGGCGAAGCCCTCCGCGCCCGCCTGAAATCCCTCCGCACGTTCGAGGAACTGCTCGCGGCCGACGGGACGTCGGTCGTGAAGGTCTGGCTGGAGACGCCGGAGAAGATCCTGCGCAAGCGCCTCCGCGAAGCCGAGGACACCGACGCCGAAGGCTGGGTGGTCACCGACGAGGACCTGCTGCTCGCCAAGCACGCCAGCCAGGCGCTCTGCCGTTCGCTCCGCGGCCAAGGCAGCGGCAAGAACCTGCCGTGGAAGGTCGTCGTCGGCGGCGCCGAGACGAAGCACCGCGACCTGCACGCCGGCCTGGCCATCGCCGATCAGCTGAACCAGGCCTCGCGCCGACGTCCGGCGGTCGCCGCGAAGAAGCCGAGCGGCCGCTCCCGCGGGCTGCTCGAAAGCGCCGCCCCGCACCCGACCTTGGACAAGAAGGGCTACAACCAGCTGATGGCGAAGCTCCAGGCCCGCCTAGGCCGCCTCACCCGCCTCGCCGCCCAGAAAGGGTTGTCGACGGTGGTGGTGCTCGAAGGCCCCGACGCCGCCGGCAAGGGCGGCGCGATCCGTCGCCTCTGCGGCCAGCTCGACGCCGCGCATTACCAGGTCTTCCCGACGCCGGCGCCCACGCCCGAAGAAAAGGCCCGCCATTACCTCTGGCGCTTCTGGAACAAGGTCCCCGCGCCCGGCCATGTCGCGGTCTTCGACCGCTCCTGGTTCGGCCGCGTGATGGTCGAGCGCGTCGAGGGCTTCGCCACGGACGCCGAGTGGGCCCGCGCCTACGCGGAGATCAACGATTTCGAGGCCCGCCTCGCCGAAGCGGGCATGGTCGTGCTCAAGCTCTGGATCAACATCTCGAAGGAAGAGCAGCTGCGCCGCTTCCACGCGCGCGAGGAGTCCCCGCACAAGCGTCATAAGATGACGAAGGAGGACTATCGCAACCGCAAGAAGTGGGAGGACAACGTCCGCGCGGCCGAGGACATGATCGCGCGCACCGATACGCCGCACGCCCCCTGGGTGGTGGTCTCGGGCGACGACAAGCGCTACGCGCGCGTGGCGACCCTCAAGGCCGTCTGCCGCGCCTTGTCGGACCGCCTCGACTGAGCCATTCGCCGAGCCAGCGTCGGTGCGGACCGCTCAACGCGGCCTCGTCCAGCGCCTGCGCGTCCACCCATTCGAGCTCGCCGTCCTTCGCCCAGCGACGGAGGTCGGCGGGCCGAGGCACGAGGGCGTGCAGCTTCTCTTCGTAAGTCACGGTGCCGATGGTGCGACGGCGCACGAGCGCGGGCTCGCCGGCCGGTTCGAGCTCCAGCGACGACAACACGGGGATCTCGGCCATGCCCGCCAGCCGCTTGGCGTGCCCGGGATTGCGGCGGAGCAGGATCGCGCCCTCGCGGGCGACGAGCGCGCGTTCGACGACGGCCTCCTTGCGTTCCTTGGCGACGAAACGCGGCAGGGCCTGGGCATCGCCGGCCTTCCGGGCGTCGCACCATCCGGCGAGCGGACAATTCGCGCAGTCCGGCACGCCCTTGCGGCAGACGGTGGCGCCGAGCTCCATCATCGCCTGGTTGAAATCGCCGGGCTGCTTCGGGTCGACGAGCTCATCGGCCCGCGGGGCGAAAAGCTTGGCCGCGGAAGAGGCGTCGCGCAGCTTGGCCCGTACGCCGTCGAGGCGCGCGAGCACGCGCACGACGTTGCCGTCGACGACCGCGACGGGCTCGGCGAAGGCGATGCTGGCGATGGCGGCGGCGGTATACGGCCCGACGCCCTTGAACTCGCGCCACTCGGCGGCGGTCCGCGGCGGCGCCGGCAGCGCGGCGACCTGCCTGGCGAGGTTCAGGAGATTACGCGCGCGGGAGTAATACCCGAGCCCGGCCCAGAGCGCGAGGACCTCGGCTTCGTCCGCCTTCGCGAGGTCCTTGAAGTCGGGCCACTTGGCGGTCCAGCGTTCGAAGTACGGGATCGCGGTGGCGATCTGGGTCTGCTGGCACATCAGCTCCGAGACCACCGTCCGGTAGCCCGAGACCTGCTCCCGCCACGGCATCGGCCGGCGGTGGCGTCCGAACCAGGCCAGCAGCGCCCGGCGCATCGCGAGGATGCTGGCGTTTCGGGCGGGTTTGGCGACGGGCATGGATGGGGCTGGATTCGGAGGCCAACTAGGGTAGACCTTGGGACTCATGGCACGAAAGGCAAAACAGGACTCCGACGACGAGCCGAAGAAGGTGGCGATGCACACGCTGAAGCTCGACGCCGCCCAGGCCGCGAAGCTCCGCGGGATCCTCGTCGCCAAGGGCTGGGTCTCCTTCCCGGTCGACCACTCGGCCTTCGCCTTCAAGGGCGAGAACCTGAACATCGTCCACTATAAGTCCGGCAAGTGCGTCATCTCCGGCAAGGGCACCGAGGACTTCGTGAAATTCACGCTCGAGCCCGATGTCACCGGCCAGGCGGTCCTGGGCTACGAAGCCGAGAACAACCCGGAGTGGTTCGAAGAACACGCCGGCCTCGACGAGTCCGGCAAGGGCGACCTCTTCGGCCCGGTGGTCTCGGCCTGCGTCATCGCGACGGGCGAGATGACCCGTGAATGGATCGAGCTGGGCATCAAGGATTCCAAGAAGCTCACCGACACGAAGATCGCCGAGCTCGACCGCGTCATCCGCTCCACCCCCGGCGTGGCCGTGAAGACGACCTTCATGCGCATGGCGAAGTACAACGAGCTGCACTCGCGCTTCGGCAAGAACCTCAACCGCCTGCTGGGCTGGATGCACGCGACGTCGTGCGAGGAAGCCCTCAAGGATTTCGAGCTGCAACACCAGCGTCGCCCCAAGTGGGGCCTGCTCGACCAGTTCTCCGAAGAACCCCTCGTGCAGAAGGAACTCGCCCGCAAGGGCGTCGAGTTCGACCTCCGCATGCGCACCAAGGCCGAATCCGACCCGGTCGTCGCGGCGGCCTCGATCGTCGCCCGCGCCGCCTTCGTGCGCGAGCTCGACCGCCTCTCGCAGGACGGCGGCGTCGAACTGCCCAAGGGCTCCGGCTCCGAAGCCAAGAACGCCGGCATCGAGCTCGTCGGCCGCCTCGGCCCGGCGATCCTCGTCAATTTCGCGAAGCTGCACTTCAAGACGGCCTACGAGGTCCGCGGGCTCGAACCGCCGGAATCGAAGCCGTTCGTCCGCCGCAAGAAGGCGGAATGACCGATGGCCTCGCTGGCGTCATTCGACCGCAAGAAGGGCGCCGACCGCCCGGGCATCGCGGGCGTCGACGAAGCCGGCCGCGGTTCGCTCTGCGGCCCGGTGGTGGCCGCGGCGGTGCTGCTCGACGCGGGCTTCTACGGCGAGCCGGCCTGGCTGCGGAAACTCTCCGGCGCGAACGACTCCAAGAAGCTGACCGCGGAGAAGCGCGCCGAGCTCCGCGAGGTCATCGCGAAGATGGAAGCCGAAGGGAAACTCAAGACCGCCTGGGCCACGGGCTCGGTGCTGGAGATCTCCGCGCATAACATCCTCGGCGCCACGCGCCTCGCGATGGCCCGCTGCATCGCCAAGCTGGCCGTCGGCCACATGGCTCCCCTCTTCGCCGCCGCAGGCACCGAAGGAGAACTCTTCGGCCGCACCGACGCGCGCACGTTCCTCGTGCTCGTCGACGGGCTCCCGCTGCGCCCGTTCGCCTGGGCGCACGAATCGGTCAAAGGCGGCGACGGCAAGAGCCTCGCCATCGCCCTCGCCTCGATCGTGGCCAAGGTCGAACGCGACCGGATGCTCGTCGAGATGGACGCCCGCTATCCGCAATACGGTTTCGCCACGCACAAAGGGTACGGCACGCCTGAGCACGTCGAGGCCCTCCGCGCGCACGGCCCTTGCGCCGAACATCGCGATCTCTTCGTCCGCACCATCCTCGCCGGCGACCCGCCGCCGACGGAAACCACGGACGGCGAGTTTAGTTTCGAGTAAGAAAGGCATTTTCGGGTGACAGGTGACGGGCGCAGGCACCAGGAGTTCAGGCTCCGGCCGTTCGGGAACCAGCCGCGGGAACCCGAAGCCGATGGCTGACGGCTGAAAAGCCGACTCCTGAATGGCCGATGCCCTGGTGGCCGTCACCCGTCACCTGAAGCAATGTGATGCCCTGTAATATTTATAATATGCCGATTTATCGATAAAACAGACCATATTAGGTTGTAAGCCAATACCGCTCATTTACTAAATCTTCACCCATGAAACTGCTCAAAGCCTCATTCCTCCTCGCTGCCGCCGCTTCCGCCACCCAGCTCGACGCGACGGATTTCAACCTAAGCTACGTACAACAAGGCGGCCCAGGCGTCGCCACTGGAACTATCGGCATCGACACATCGCTCGTTCCCTCGAGCTATGGGGGATCAACGCCCGTCTGGATTACTTCGTTTAGCCTGACCATAAGCGGTGTCTCCGGCGGAATGGGCTCCATAAACGGAACCTTTGGCCTAGCTGACATCAACTACGTAAGCTGGTCGAAAGCTGGAAACATAGACTGGACGAGCGAGCTCGTCGGACAGCCTAACTTCCAGGAACTTGGTTTTTCGATTGGTTCACTTCATAACCATGGAAGTACCTTGTATGACATGATGCACATGGTGCAGCTGAATCTGGCCTCCTTTACCCCCGGATTCACCGGCGTCACCGACGTCGCTTCCTGGCTGTCCTCGGTGAACAATCAGAACCGAGTCTACAACGCCGGCACGACGCTCGCGGGCCTGCCGCTCGAAGGCGCCCACCACCGTCCGATGATGTCCTTCGACCGCATGGGCAAGGAATCCCAGGCTTGGGCCACCGGCGACTTCGGCTCCTCCTCCCGCACCCGCGACGTCCATGTGACCACCGGTGAAGCCGGCATCAATTGGAACGTCGGCAAGACGGGCCTGCTCGGCTTCGCCGTCGGCCATGGCATCCAGAACGAGGACCTCGCCCTCGGCGGTTCCTCCGCCACGAAGGGCGACTTCGCGCTCGCCGAGTTCGACTACCGCCCCGAAGGCACGCAGTGGATCGTCTCCCTGCTCGGCATGGTCGGCTCCTGGGAGTCCCAGACCAACCGTGGCTACGCGAACGGCGCCTCGACCGACTTCTCCTTCGGCGTCGCTGACACGATCACCCGCTCGGCTCGCCTGCGCGTCGACGCTCCGTCCGTCCTGAACGTCGGCGGCTTCGGCATCGCCCCCTATGCCTCCTACGCCGTCACCCAGACCGTCGTCGGCGCCTACACCGAGACCGGTGGCGGCTTCCCGGCCACGTTCGACGAGCAGGAACATAACGCCACCGAGGCCCGCCTCGGCGTCACCGCCAGCAAGGAACTCGACGCCGTCACCAAGCTCCTCCTCACCGTCGAAGGCATCCACCGCTTCGACGGCGCGGGCCCGGCCCTCACCGGCCAGGACATCACCGGCGGCGTCTCGTTCAGCCTCCCCGGCGTCGCGCCTCGCCCCGACTGCGTCCGCTTCGGCGTCGACATCGACCGCAAGCTGTCGGCCGACACCCTCCTCAACCTCTCCGCCCACGTCTCCACCGTCGGCGAAGCGCACGACGTCTCCGCCGCGATCAGCATCCGTCGCGCGTTCTAAGCGCGAAGCTTCGCTTCGCGAGGGGACACGTGGGCAGGTTGACACGTTGACAAGCAGCAAGACAGGCCGC